>PDWI01000873.1_pt1 | contig 87790 bp, 68 predicted proteins | sample 1430891 | NCBI WGS metagenome assembly PDWI01 (sample SAMN01162508, study PRJNA174530) | Oral metagenome, whole genome shotgun sequencing project. | biome: Marine environment; feature: Marine mammal; material: Swab sample of the gingival sulcus; isolation source: swab sample of gingival sulcus... | reverse complement strand
CGGAAAGAGCTCTTTGGTGGTCCTGATGGTCACCTCCATCTCCTCGGGATGGTGTGCATAGTCGTCGATGAATTGCCGGTGTGCCTCTTGAAGGATAAACTCATAGCGCCGCTTGATACCGCGGTATGACGCCAATGCTTTTTTTACGGTTTGGAGTGGGATCCCCACCTGTTGGGCAATGGCTACTGCTGCAACGGCGTTCTCCACATTGTGCCTTCCCGGCACCTGGCTTTGCATAACGATGGATCCTTTGGGGGTGGAGAGGGTGTACTCGTATTGGTGGTTTACCACACGGATCTCCTGAGCCACATAGTCTGCTCCCGCCTCCAGGCCGTAGGATTGGTGCGCCCATGGAACCGGAAGGAGTTGTTGCTGAGTAACCACTGTTCCTTGGGTGCGTTGTGCAAAAAGGGTAAAAGCCTTCTGTAAAGCTTCATAGTTGCCATAAACATTGAGATGGTCGGGGGCAATGGACGAGATGACCGAAAGGTTAGGGTGAAGCTGAAGAAAAGAGCGGTCGTATTCGTCGGCCTCCACAATCATAAATTGGGGCTTCTCGTGATAGATAAGGTTGGTGTGGTAGTTGGTCGTGATGCCGCCGACAAATGCCAGTATGGGAATTCCCGCTGTATGGAAGATATGGGATAATAGTCCGGATATGGTTGTTTTTCCATGGGTTCCCGCCACGGCAATGCAAGGGTATTGCTTCGACAGTATGCCCAAAATCTCTGCCCGTTTGTAGAGCGGTAATCCCCGTTCTCTTGCATAGGTGAGCAGAGCGTTGGATGTGGAAATGGCCGGGGTATAGATCACCTTTTCGGTATCGTTCTCAAAAAGAGATGCCTCTTCTTTGTGAAAGACCCGGATTCCCTCCTTTTGGAGTTGTGCCGTGAGTGCCGTTGGTGTTTTATCATAGCCGTATACTTCCCATCCCGTACGGTTGTAATAGCGTGCCAGGGCGCTCATGCCGATTCCGCCGATGCCAATGAAAAGAACCTTATGTCGATCTGTTTTTCTCATCGTTTTGTCGCTATTAAGTGAAAAACTTCATCGGCGATGGCTGTTGCTGCATGGGGTTGTCCCATGGAGCGTATATGTTGAGCAATCTCCGACACCTTTTGGGGGTTGTTCAGGAGCTGTGTGATGGTGGGAAGCAGTCGCTCCATCATCTCCTTTTGGGGAATACAGATGGCGGCTCCCTTCTCTTGTAGGTAGCGTGCATTTTTGTACTGATGATCTGCCGCCGCCGAGGGGAGTGGGATAAAAAGGGTGCACTTTCCGGCCACGGCCATCTCCGAGATGGCAATGGCTCCTGCCCTTGAAATTATGATGTCCGCAGCACCATAAGCCAGGTCCATGCGCGTGATGAATTGGTGTATCTTAATGCGTTCGTTTTGGAGTTTTTCTGTTGCTTTCACCGCCTCGTCATAGCCTCTGCTTCCTGTTTGCCAGAGGATATTGGCCTGTAACCTCTCCTCTTTGAGGATCGCCATGATGGCACGGTTAATGGCCAGGGAGCCCTGGCTTCCTCCAACGATGAGAATGGTGGGAAGCGCTTCTGTGAACTCAAAAAACTGCAGCGCCTCTCGCTTGTCTCCATGCGGTGTCTGTAGCTGTTTTCGGATGGGGTTTCCCGTTTGAACAATCTTCTCTTTGGGGAAAAACTGCTCCATCTTATCGTAGGCGACGCATATTCTGTCCGCCCTTTTGCCCAGCGTTCTGTTGGTGATGCCGGGATAGGCGTTCTGCTCCTGAATAAGGATGGGGATTCTCTTTAATGCAGCGGCATAGAGGGTAGGGCCTGAGGCGTACCCCCCGGTACCGATGGTGATATCCGGTTTAAACTGACGGATGATCTTGAGGGCCTTGATAAGGCTGCCCACCAACCGGAAGGGAAAGAGCAGGTTTTTCGCGGAGAGTGAACGGGCGATCCCCGTGATATTAAGTCCGGTGATGGGATACCCCGCATGGGGTACCTTGCTCATCTCCATGCGTCCTTTGGCTCCCACAAAGAGGAACCGGGCCTCTGGCTCTTTTTCCCGGATAGCCTCTGCAATGGCGATGGCCGGGAAGATATGCCCCCCGGTGCCACCACCACTAATCAGGTATCTATGTGGTTGTTGTTTACGCATCCGTGTTCGTTTCAATTATTTCACTATGTCTGCTTACATTGAGAACAATTCCCACGGCAAAGCAGGTAATTAAGATGGAGGTACCTCCCATGCTGATGAGCGGAAGAGGCTGTCCTGTAACCGGGAGGATCCCCGTGGCAACCATCATGTTTGTCATGGCTTGGAAGGTGATCATAAAACCGATTCCTAAAGCCAGGAAGTGCCCGAACTGACTCGATGTATTTTTGGCAACCCGATAGCACTGAGCAAGTAGGATGAGGTATAAGCCCAGGATGAGCACCAGCCCAATGATTCCTGTCTGCTCGATGATCGTGGCGAAAATAAAGTCATTGTACGATTCCGGCAGGAAGTGTCGCTGCGTGGAGTTGCCGTATCCCTTGCCAAAGGGCCATCCGTCGGCAATGGCGATCTTCGACTGCAGGGCCTGGTAATTGCTCTCCCGCTCATGATCCCCGGAAAGATAGCTCTCTATGCGGTTTTCCCAGGTCGTTACCCGGGGGATTAGATCCGGCGCAGCTTTTCCTAATACCATGATGGTGAGCAGTCCGGCAATGCCAAATCCTCCCAAAACCCCGATGAGCTTGCCACTGGCTTTGCCCATGATCAGCATAACCAAGGCAATGATGTAGACCAAGACGGCGGTACTCAGGTTGGAGGGGAGGATCAGTGCACATATAAATATAATGGGCATGATGACATACAAGACGCCTTTCTCAAAATCATGGATGAGGTTGTTCTTCGACGCAATAGCTCTGGCAAGGTACATCACCATCCCTATCTTGGCGATATCCGATGGCTGGAAGGTGAGACCAAAGAGGAAGGGTAGCTCCCGTTTGGCACTGTTTAGATTCAATCCCACCACATAGGTGGCAATGAGGAGAATGATGCTGATCCCCAGAATAAGTTGTACCAGCCTGCTGTAGCGAATAATATCGAAATGTTTGTGGGTGACGTAGAGGGTGACAAAGCCGAGGAGAAGGATAAGCCCATGCTTCAGGAGGAAGAAAGTGGTATTCCCATCTTTCCGCAACCAGGCCAGGTTCCCAATGGTGCTAAAAACCGACAATAGGGAGAAAGCAAGTAGGGCAATGACAACCCACCAGAGCGTTTTATTTCCTTCTAAACGGATCCCTCTCATCCTTATAATTTTTTTACAGCGTTGATGAACCGGTTGCCCCGCTCTTCATAATTTTCAAAAAGATCGAAACTTGCACAAGCAGGTGCCAGAAGAACGGTGTCTCCCGGCCGAGCTGCCTGATAGGCCATCGTGACGGCCTCTTCCATGCTTTCGGTTTTGTGGATCTTCTCCACATGATTGATAAAGGTCTCAGCAAGTTTACGTGTATCTTTTCCTAAACAGATTAACACCTCGACACGACTCTTTACCTGCTCCATCAGTTGCATGTAGTCGTTTCCTTTGTCGACTCCGCCGGCAATCCAAATGACGCGGCCTTGTTGTGACTCCAGGGCAAACCACGCTGCGTTGATATTCGTGGCTTTGCTGTCATTGATATAGGTTACCCCGTGTATGGTGGCAACGGTTTCGAGACGGTGTTTCTCATTCTTGAAATCGGAAAGGGATTGTTTGATGCTATCCTTACGGATATCAATGAGTCGCCCTGCGACTCCGGCAGCCATGGAGTTGTACACATTGTGCCTGCCTTGTAATGCCAATTCTTCGAGTGTCATAGATATTTCTTGGTTATTTTTTTCGGGTATGATGATATGGTGGCCGTTGAGCCATGCGGCGGCCCCTTGGTCTTGTGTGAGGGTGATGGCGTGGAGCTGTGCCTTCACCACTGTCTTAGATAGCATCTCCAGGCTCTTGGGATCTTCTTTACATACAATGAGATGATCCTCCTCTATTTGATTCATGGTGATACGCATTTTGGAAAGGGCATAGGCCTCAAAGTCGTTGTGGTACCGGTCGAGATGATCCGGAGTGATGTTGGTGATCACAGCAATATGTGGCCTGAAGGAGGTGATGCCATCCAGCTGAAAACTGCTCACTTCCACCACATAGAAGTCGTAGCCCTCTGCTACGGCTCTGGAAAAACTGTATCCCACATTGCCCGTAGCAATGCTCTTCCTGCCAGCACGCTCCAGGAGGTGTTGGGTGAGTAGCGTCGTGGTGGTCTTGCCGTTGGTGCCGGTGATGGCGATCAATGTTCCTTCGCAGTGTTGATAGGCAAACTCAATCTCAGCGATGATGGTAACTCCTTTTTCCCTGAAATGATCCAGCACTTTTGCATTTTCCGGTATCCCCGGGCTCTTTATGACCCTTTGGGCCTGGTAAATCTGATCGGTATGTCCTCCCTCTTCGAAGGGGATCCCCTCCTTTTGTAGCTCAGCACGGTAGTGGGGACGTAAGCTTCCTCTATCAGAAAGAAAAATGGTATAGCCCCTCTTCTTTGCCAATAGAGCAGCACCTACGCCTGACTCTCCTCCTCCTAATATGACAATACGCTCACGATTCATTTATCTGATTTTTAAGGTGATGATGGATACGACGGCCAACAGAATGCCTGTGAGCAAAAAACGCATTACAATTTTGGCCTCGGGATATCCTCTCTTTTGGTAGTGATGGTGTAGGGGAGCCATTAGAAAGATTCGCCGCCCCTCTCCATAGCGTCTCTTGGTATATTTGAAATAAGAGACCTGCATGATGACCGAGAGGTTTTCCATAAGGAATACCCCACAGAGGATAGGAAGCAGCAACTCCTTCCGGATCATAATGGCAAAAACGGCAATGATGGCTCCTATGGCCAGGCTCCCGGTATCTCCCATAAAAACTTGAGCAGGGTAGGAGTTGTACCATAGGAATCCTAAACAGGCTCCCACAAAGGCACTGATGAAGACCGTGAGCTCTCCCACATGGGGGATGTACATAATGTTGAGGTAGTCGGCAAAGATGATGTTACCTGATAACCAGGCAAAAACTCCCAGGGTCGTTCCAATGATGGCCGATGATCCCGTGGCTAACCCGTCAAGGCCGTCGGTCATATTTGCTCCGTTGGATACCGCTATAATGATGAAAGTTACAATGGGGATGAAGATTATCCATGCCCATCGCTCCGCCCCCTCTCCCATCCAATGGAGGGCTTTGGCGTAGTTGAGCTCGTTATTCTTGAAGAAAGGGATCGTTGTTTTGCTGGACTGTGTTGCCTCCCCAAAGATCATCCGATCTTCAGTGACCGTACGCTTGATCTGTTGTTTCTCCTTGATGACAACGTTAGGGTGAAAAAAGATCGTGGTTCCCACAATTACTCCCAGCAAGAGTTGTCCGAGTACTTTGAAACGGCCGGCAAGCCCCTTTTTGTTTTTCTTGAATACTTTGATATAATCATCGAGAAAGCCGATAAATCCCATCCATAGGGTGGTGAAGAGGATGAGGATCACATAGATGTTGTCGAGCCTGGCAAAGAGAAGAGTGGGAATGATGATGGCCAGGAGAATGATGATTCCTCCCATAGTGGGGGTGCCCTCTTTCTCGTTTTGTCCCTCTAATCCCAGTTGACGTATGCTCTCCCCAATCTGTTTTCTTTTCAGGAAGTTGATGAGTCGTTTCCCAATGAGCAGAGAGATAATCAGTGAGGTGATCAGCGAGGCGGCGGCTCTGAAGGTGATGTACTGGAAGACACCGGCTCCGGGGAAGTTGATGGAATGAAGATACTTAAATAGATAATACAACATAGCGATTACTCCCCTCCTTTAAAAATGGTTTGTATGATGGCCTTGTCGTCAAAAGGATGCCGTACCCCGTTGATCTCTTGGTATTTTTCGTGGCCTTTTCCAGCCACAAGAATGGTATCTCCCGCACGAGCCAGGGCACACGCGGCTTTGATGGCCTCCTCGCGATGGACAATTTGTAGCACTTTTCTTCTATCGCTGATCTCCACCCCCTGCATGAGCATCGCCAGGATCGTTTCCGGATCTTCCGTGCGTGGATTGTCAGAGGTGAGAATGAGTTGATCGCTGAGTCTGGATGCAATGGATCCCATGGGGGACCGTTTGGAGCGATCCCGGTCTCCTCCGGCACCCATTACCGTGATCAGTTGTCCCTGTCCGGCACGAATGTCATTGATGGTTTGGAGGATGTTCTTCAGCGCATCGGGTGTGTGAGCATAATCGATGATAGCCGTGACCTGATCCTTACTGGTCACAAGGTCAAATCGCCCCTCCACCGTAGGAGCATTGGAGAGTGCAATAAGAATCTCTTCTTTCTGTTGTCCTAAAAGGACAGCTGCCCCATAAACGGCCGTTAGATTCCAGGCATTGAAACTACCACACAACCTACTCCATAATTCTGTTTGGTCAAGGTTGAGGTGCAACCCCGTAAAGCTGTTCTCCAGAATCTTTGTCTTAAAGTCAGCCATGTTGCGTACGCCATACCGCTTCACGGTTGCGGTTGTATTTTGCGTCATTACCAGGCCATTCTTGTCATCTGCATTGGTAAGGGCGAAGGCTGTGTGAGGAAGGTGATCAAAAAAGGATTTCTTGGCGCTGAGGTAGGCACTGAACGTTTTATGATAATCCAAATGGTCATGGGTTAGGTTGGTGAAGATCCCCCCGTCGAAGGAGAGCCCCGCCACCCGATCTTGTGCAATGGCATGACTGCTTACCTCCATAAAGCAATAGGAGCAGTTTTCTGCCACCATGTCGGCGATGGTAGCTTGAAGGGTGATAGCGTCGGGAGTGGTATGGGTTGAGGGTAGCACCCGCTCCCCAATTTTATTGTGGATGGTGCTGATCAGGCCTGTTTTGTACCCCAATGCAGTGAAGAGATGGTGTAGCAGGGTGGCGATGGTGGTTTTTCCATTTGTTCCGGTGACGCCTACCAATTTGAGCTGTTTGGACGGGTGTTTGTAAAAGGCAGCGGCAAGTTCTCCCGCGGCAACACTGCTCTTTTCAACCACCACAACACAGGTCGACTCAGGAAACGCCTCCTTGGGCTCTTTTTCACAGATGAGGGTGGTCGCTCCTTGGGCGATCGCTTGGCTAATGTATTGGTGTCCGTCGGTCAATGTCCCTTTGATGGCTACAAAAGCCCATCCTTCCCGAACCTTCCTTGAGTCAATGCAAACCCCTCTGGGCATTCCTTTCCACTGGCCAAGAACCTTGACCACCCGGCTATGTATGAATATCTCTTTCGGTTGTTGCATTTTATTGTAGTGTTATGGATATGGTCTGTGATGGATCTATTTTTGTCCCGGCTTTGGGGATTTGTTTTTTCACTTTGCCCTCCCCTGTGATCTTGACCTTCATGCCTGTATTTTCCGCCATGTAGATAGCGTCGCGCAGTCCTAGTCCCAAAAGGTTGGGAATCACTCCCCGTTGGGGTTGGCTTTTTTGGGTGACAATCTCCTTCCTGGGTTTGAGGGTGAGGCTGGTCCAGGTGCTGGAATCCCTCATTGCCGGATAGTGCATCGTAGAGAGAATCTCTCTGAGGTCATCCGTATAGCCGTATGCCCATGTGCTATAGCGTGATACCGTGTCGGTGAGGTCCTTATGGATGGAGAGGTCGGAGGCGTAAACTTTATTGGCAATCTCCTTAAACACCGGCACGGCCACTGAAGAGGCATAATACCTTCCTGCTTTGGGATGATTCACGGTTACAATACAGGAGTATTTGGGGTTATCAGCAGGGAAATAGCCCACAAAGGAGGCGTTATACTCCTTTTTGCTATAGCCATGCGTCGTATAAATCTGTGCCGTCCCAGTCTTTCCGGCTACCGGGTAGGGGTTGTTTATAAATGCTCGTTCGGCAGTCCCATCCCTTACCACCTCTTCCAGTAGCTTCTGTGCTTTGGATAGTGCCTCCTTTCCGGCAATCCTGTTTTTAAGGATCTCCGTGTCGTACTCTTCGATAACCTGATCTCCCTCACGAATCTGTTTAACTAAGAGCGGTTTTACGTAGGTTCCATTATTGGCCACAGCGTTGTAGAAACCCAGCACTTGCAGGGGCGTTAATAACAGTTCGTATCCTATGGCCATCCAGGGTAGGCTGACGCCCGACCATTGGGGATCTTTGGTATCTTTGATGAGGGGCGTTGGCTCCCCGGCAATCTCAATACCCTGTTTTTGCATTAGGTTAAACTGTTTTAGCTTCTTGATGAATGCCTCCGGATGATCGTTATAATGCTTATAGGCAAACCATGAGATGGCGGCGTTGGAAGACTCCTTAAAGGCTGTTTTGAGGGTGAAGGTGAATTTTCCTTTCTCAATGTGTGAGTCGATCATTTTTTGCCGGTGGTAGTACTTGACTCCGTTGGTGATGATGACCGTGTCATTGATATCGGCCTTCTCATCATCCAATAGGGCCAGGGTCGTAGCCAGTTTGAAGGTGGAGCCCGGCTCCATGGATCCGCCCAGTGCCACGTTGTAGGACTCATCGAATGTGCTACTCCATTGATTCTCCCTTCCTGTTCTTGTGGAGAGATTGGCAATGGCGAGGATATGGCCGGTGTGTACCTCCATGAGTACGGCACAGCCTTCGGTGGCTTTGTGCTCCGTGAGATGGCGACGTAATGCATTCTCCGCCACATCTTGATACTTCATGTTTAGTGTGGTGATGATATCGTAGCCGTTATGTGGTTCCACGTTGTCGTTGAACTCTATGGGGCGGTACATACCCCCGGAGATGCGCTTCTCCAAGCGTGAGATCTTCTCACCCGAAAGGAAATGGTTGTAAGCTCCTTCTATGCCTACGCTGTTTTCTTTTGCCTGTTCTTTGTATCGCCCAATGGTGCGAAGCGCTAATTCCTGATAAGGATATTCCCTCCGGTAGAAGGCCTCGGCAATGAGCCCACTTTTGTAGCGTCCCTGGCAAAAGAGAGGCTGCTGTTTCAGTTTTTTGAGTTGTTCATAACTTGCCTCGTGGTAGATCTTGAGGTATCGATTGTTGGTGGATCGTGCCTTCTCCAGGAGTTGGAGAAAATGGCCTTTTGTTTTAGGAAATACAGAGGCCAGGCCCGAAGAGAGGGTGTCGTAGTAGGGGGCGGGGAGGCTGTCTCGGATCACTTTGTAGTCCCAATGGAGGGAGAAGACCGGAACAGACGTGGCAATGAGTTCCCCGTCGGTACTAAAAATGTTGCCCCTGATGCCGGTTACCTCCCTGGAACGATAGGCGTTTTTTTCGGCCATAGCGCGAAGATCTGATCCCGGCCCGAGAAAAAGGTAGAATACCCTGGCAAAAATCACCAATGCGATAATTGCGATGGCGGCAAATACCAGGTAGCTTTGGGTCGATATGGAGCTTCGCTGTTTTCCCATGGTGCTACTCTTCTGTTTTTTTGGTGATCTTTGTGGGAGGATTCATCGCCTCTTTTATGCCCCGCTCTTGAAGCTTGCGCGCCAGGTTCCCCTGGCTGCTATAGTACATCATCTTGCTTTTCAAAAGGAGGTATTCCGCACGTAACTCCTTGTTTTCAACGGTTAGCTTGTTGATCTCAATGGCCTTCTTTTCGGCTTTGTATGCGTTCATGATATAGATGATGCCCAGAATACAAAGGGTGATGGAGAGGAATACGGCATTCTTCGATGGACGATGGGAGGTGAACTCCATCGCTTTGCGCATGTGTGTCGCAAAAGATCCCCCGCTTGAACCCGGCTGCTCCTTCTTGCTATGTTGCTTAAATTGATTCATCTACTGTTTTACTCCTATTCGTAATCGTGCACTCCGTGATCTTGGGTTCTCCGCAACCTCCTCTTCGGAAGCGGTAATTACCCTTCCTTGTGTTGCTTGAAAGGGGGCAATCACATTGCCAAAAAAATCTTTCTGTAATACTCCTTCAAAGTTTCCCGTTTTGAGGAAATTCTTTACCAACCGATCTTCTAAGGAGTGGTAGCTCATCAGCACCAGACGTCCCCCCTTGGCCAACACCTGTTCCGCCTGCCGGAGAAGTTCCTTTAGTCCATTTAGTTCGTCGTTTACTTCAATACGAAGCGCTTGATAAACTTGTGCCAGGTATTTGGACGGGTTCTTCTTTGGGGAGAAGGGCGCGGCAATTTCGTTCAACTGCTGTGTGGTGGTTATGGGGGTATGGTTACGTGTTGCAACGATCTTCTTCGCTAAATTGTACGCATTCTTTACCTCTCCATATTGCTTGAAGAGATGGCTGAGCTCCTCGAGGGAGGCCCTGTTGAGGAGGTCTGCCGCAGTGCGTGCCCCTTTTTGATCCATGCGCATGTCAAGCTGTGCTTCGTAGCGGGTGGAGAATCCTCTCTCCGGACGGTCAATTTGATGGCTTGAGATTCCCAGGTCTGCGAGAATGCCATCTACAGGGATGGCCCGGTGAAAGGTGAGGTAGTGCAACATGTAACGATAGTCTTGCTGGATGAGGGTTAGTCGCTCATCGCCCGTGTGGCGGGCAATGGCATCAGGATCCCTGTCAAAGGCGAATAGCTTGCCGTCAGAAAGGTGCTCCAAAATTGCCTTTGCATGCCCGCCACCACCAAAAGTAGCATCCACGTATATCCCATTGGGACGTATGTTTAATGCGTCGATACACTCTTGAAGCATGACAGGTTTATGATACATCGTCTGTTTTTTGATTAAAGATCTCCCATTACCTCCTCTGCAAGGGACTTGAAGTCATCGATATCGGCAAGATCTTGTTCGTAAAGATCCTTATCCCATATCTCAATTTTTGTTACCGCTGAAGAGAGCATAATCTCTTTTTTTAGAGAGGCTACCTTGATCAACTCTTTGGGAATCAAAAAACGATCTTGGTTATCCAACTCAACAATCGTTACACCGGCCATGAAACGGCGGATAAATCGTACATTCTTCTCCACAAAACGGTTCAGCTTATCAATTCCTGCAATCTCTTTCTTCCACTCTTGCATGGGGTATAGTTCAAGACAGTTGTTGAACACGCTGCGTTTTAAGACAAATCCATCATCCAAACTCCCTGCAAGCTGCTTCTTTAGCTTTGCAGGAAGAAGTACACGACCTTTTGAATCGATCTTGCACCCATGATTCTCGCTGATGAATAGACTAGTCTCCATTTTTTCAAAGGGTAAAGATAGGGTATTTTTTACCACTTTTTACCACTTTTTACCACTTTTTTATCAACAAAGGGTGTTTTTGGTAGAAAGAGGGGGGCTTTTGATCTGAGAAAAAGGATGATGATGTTTGAAAAAGAAGTTTCTATGGTCAATTTTTTGGGGGTAATCCGTAATAATGAAAATGTTATGCATCTCCTCAAAAGGAGTTTGTCGCTCTGTAAACGCTCATTTTCCGACTTTTGCGAGCCACAAATCGGAACCGTCTACACAGGGGTTCTTAACCCCCTGGCATTATGTACAGGCATGAATTAGCCTAAAGAGAGATATTGTTGCAGATTATTCGTTACTTTTGTCAAAAATAGTTGAGAGATGCAAGGGAAAAAAGATTGTCTTGTGGAGGAGGAACAGGTTTATTCCATAGACCTTCGTGAGGTGGTGGAGGCTCGTTCTCCCGGGTTGTATGCTAAATTGCCCGGTTTTTTGAAGCGCTATTTGAGGAAGATAATTCACCTGGATTTGTTGAATAACCTTTTCAAGAGAGCGGGGGGACGTAGGGGGGTTGCATTTTCTGAAATGTTGTTGGAGGATTTCCGCGCTTCGGTGTCTGCCAGTGGCTTGGAAAACATTCCTCGGGAGGGGCGGATTATCGTGGTGGCAAATCATCCCCTTGGCGGTTTTGATGGGTTGGCTCTTTTTAATGTGGTGGGAAAACGAAGAGAGGATATCTTGGTGCCGGCCAATGATTTTTTGATGTATCTGGAGAATATGCGGGAGTATTTCCTGCCGGTGAATAAAATAGGATCCAATATGGCCAATGTGCGTCAGTTGGAAAAGGCCTTTCGGGGGGAGGAAGCGATTATCATGTTTCCTGCCGGGCTTTGTTCCCGAAAGAGGGATGGCGTGGTTTGTGACCTGGAGTGGAAGAAGACCTTCGTGACGAGGGCGAGGAGTATGCAGCGTGATGTGATACCGGTCTATATTCACGGAAGAAATTCAAAGCGGTTTTATCGGTTGGCTAAGATTCGAAAGTTCTTCCGGATAAAGTTTAATATTGAAATGATGTTTCTGGTGGATGAAGCCTACCGGTTAGAGGATAAAAATGTGAAGATGGTGATTGGAAAGCCCATTCCTTACGCCTCTTTTGACAAAAGATATAGCGATAGAGAATGGGCTCAACGCGTGAAGGATCACGTCTATCGGCTTAAAGAAAATGCGGAGGCTTCGTTTGATCAAGAGTAAGAGATATGAAAGAGATAATTAAAAAAATTGATAGGGATCTTATAGAGAAAGAGCTTTCAAAGGTTCGTTTTGTGCGAAAAACCAATGCGGGGAATAACGAAATCTATATTTTTACGGCACAGGACTCCCCGATATTGATGGATGAGGTTGGCCGTTTGAGGGAAGAGACCTTTAGGAGTGCAGGAGGAGGAACCGGATTGGCTGCCGACATCGATAGGTTTGATACCTGTGAAAAGCCGTTTCACCAGCTTATTGTCTGGAATCCTGAAGAACGGGAGGTGGTAGGAGGATATCGGTTTATTCATGGAAAGGATGTAAAGACCGATGAGAAAGGATACTCTAACACGCCCACGGGTAAACTTTTTCGTTTCTCGACACAGTTTGTGAACGATTATCTTCCCTATACCGTGGAGCTGGGACGCTCTTTCGTTCAGCCTCTATTCCAGGTATCCAAGGATCAGCGGAAAGGCCTTTTTGCCCTTGATAATTTGTGGGATGGGGTAGGAACACTTCATGTGGATTATCCCGATACGCACTTCTTTTTTGGAAAGATTACCATGTATCCCCATTACAACCGGGAAGCAAGGGATATTCTGCTTAAATTCATGAATCTCTATTTTGGGGATAGAGAGAAGTTGGTGGTCCCCTATAAGGCGGTTTCTGTGGATTGGGAGGCCCCCTTCTTAAAGGAGCTATTTGTGGGAAATGATTATGACAAGGATTATAAGCAGCTTGTTAAGGAGGTAAGGGAACGGGAAGAAAATATCCCTCCGCTGGTGAATGCCTATATGAATCTCTCCTTAACCATGCGTGTATTTGGTACCTCTGTGAACGACTCTTTTGGAAAGGTTGAAGAGACCGGCATTCTGGTGACCATAAGGGATATTATGGAGGGGAAATTTAAGCGTTATGTAACCTCCTATCTGGAGATTAGAAATGAAAGGGAGTCGTCGTGAAAGTGCATACAGCCCGCTTCCTTTGTAGTAGCCCTTCCATCGATAAATGTCCCAATCCATCGCTTCCCGAGTATGCGTTGATTGGTCGCTCCAATGTGGGCAAATCTTCTTTTCTTAACATGTTGACGGGACATAAGGGATTGGCAAAGATTAGTGGAAAACCGGGCAAAACCCGCTTGATTAATCATTTTCTGTTGAATGATAATTTTTATATGGCGGATCTGCCGGGTTATGGTTTCGCTAAAGTCTCCAAGAAAGAGGTGGCCAAGTGGGATTCGATGATTCGAAACTATATCCTTAAGCGTACCAACCTGATGACGCTCTTCCTGCTTGTGGATTCTCGTTTAGAGCCTCAGAAGAATGACCTCTCTTTTATGGAGTGGTTGGCAATCAGTAGGATCCCTTTTGTGATCCTCTTTACGAAGATAGATAAACTACGAAAAAATCAACTTCCTGCAAACATAGCCTTTTACCAAAAAACACTCCTACAATCGTGGGAAGAGATGCCGCTTCATATTGCAACGAGCAGTCTTACCACCAGTGGGAAAGAGGAGGTGCTTTCCTATATCGCAGAGACGAATACGCTTTTCTACGATTCGCCCTGCGATACGCTTTAGATCTCATCCCTATCATCGGATAGGCCTTTTTTTACTCAAACTCCAACAGGAGGTGCGCTTTGGGTACCACCGTTCCATTGGTTACGTGTATCGATTTAATGATCCCATCCATTGGGGAAACAATGTTGTTCATCATTTTCATCGCTTCCAGGATCAAGAGGTTATCTCCTTTTTTTACCCTTTTCCCTTCGCGTACAAAGATCTCTCTTACGGTGCCTGGTATGACGGCTGAGATCTTTTTAGGGTCGTGGGGGGCATACTTCTCCCTGGATACATATTTGGTGGTAAGCATGGTGTTATATTGGCCATTTTCTACGACAAATGGTTTACACTCCTTGGGGGCTTCTTTATATCTCATATCGTGTTTGTTTTCGGTCAGAAAAAAGATTCATTCTCTTCTTAAAATGGGGGAATCCCATGCTTTTTAGGAGGGGTATGAATTCTCTTTTCTCCTGAGATGTCAAGTGCATGGATCAGCATATTTCTTGTCTCCTCCGGTTCAATAACGGCATCCACATACCCATAGGCTGCTGCCACATAGGGGTTGGCAAATTTATCCTTGTACTCTTTCACTTTTTGTTGGCGTACCTCTTCGGGGTTCTCTGCATTTCTGATTTCATTCCTGAAAATGATATTCGCAGCCCCCTCAGGTCCCATAACGGCAATCTCTGCGGTGGGCCATGCAAAGACGAAGTCGGCACGGAGGTGGTTGGAACACATGGCAATATAGCCTCCACCATAAGCTTTTCGCATGATGAGTGTGATTTTGGGTACGGTGGCTTCACTATAGGCGTACAATATCTTAGCACCATGGCGAATCACACCCGAATGCTCTTGGTCAATCCCGGGAAGATAACCCGGTAGGTCGACGAGGGTGATTAAGGGGATGTTGAAGGCATCGCAATAGCGGATAAACCGAGCCGCCTTGTCGCTGGAGTCTACGTCAAGAACCCCTGCCAGAACCAGCGGTTGATTGGCGACAAATCCTACAGTTTTCCCCTCCATCCGTCCAAATCCAATGGTGATGTTGGCTGCAAATTTCTCCTGAATCTCCATGAACTCAGAACTGTCAGAGAGGGCTCTGATGATATTGCGTACATCGTAGGGCTGTTTAGGGTTCTCCGGAAAGATATCCTCAATCTTGTAGTGCCTTGTTTTAGGGGGTTTCTTGGGGAAGGGTTTGGCTATAGAGTTGTTGTTCCAGGGGATGTAGGAGACCAAATTCTTGATTTGTTCAAAACACTCTATTTCGCTCTCCGCATAGAAGTGTGCATTCCCTGTTAGCTCTGCATGTACCTTGGCTCCTCCCAGATCCTCCATGGAGATCTCTTCGCCCAAAACCGTTTTGATAACCTCGGGTCCGGTGATAAACATTTTGGAGATTTTATCTACTACAAAGACAAAATCGGTCAATGCGGGACTGTATACCGCCCCACCAGCACAAGGCCCAAGGATGACAGAAATTTGTGGGATTACGCCTGAGGCCTGAGTGTTGCGGTAGAAGATCTCACCATACCCTGCCAGGGAGTTAACCCCCTCTTGGATTCGGGCTCCCCCGGAGTCATTAATCCCAATTAGCGGGACTTGCAATTTCATGGCATGATCCATGATTTTAGTGATCTTCTTGGCGTGCATATAACCCAGCGATCCCCCGGCAACAGTGAAATCCTGAGCAAATACACACACAGGATATCCATTTATGGTTCCCGTTCCCGTAACTACACCATCGCCCGGTAGGTATTTCTTATCCATATCAAAATCACGTCCTGCATGTTCCACAAATAGGTCATATTCATGGAAAGAACCTTTGTCAACCAGTGCAAGAATACGCTCGCGGGCTGTTAGTTTTCCCGTGGCTTTTTGTTTCTCAATGGCTTTGGTTCCACCCCCTTGCAAGGCAATCTTTTTCCGTACTTGAAGAATATTTTTCGATCGGCTTAGGCCGGAATCTTGCTTCTTAGCATTTGTCTTGTCTGTTTCATTCATAGGGTGAACATATTTGTTCTACATAAAGCAAAGATACATCTTTTTCATTAAATGGTTTTTCTCCCCCTTTTCCATCTGTTTCTCTGTTGTAGCTTTGGGCTTTTAGCTTGGGTTAATGGCAACATTCATAAAAAATTGTCCTCCATCTCCCATCTTCCATCTTCCATCTTCCGTCTTCTGTCTTCCATCTTCGGTCTTCCGACTTCGGTCTTCCGTCTTCGGTCTCCCATCTTCTGTCTCCCGTCTCCCGTCTCCCCTCCCCACAATCATTCCGCTGTGTGTCTAAAATCGGTCATGGATGTTTCATATATGCCGCATACGTTTTACCTTCGTGGCGTGAAACTTGATTTTTAAGGGATGAATATCGAAGAATTTAGGGATTACTGTTTGGCGAAACCGGCCGCGAGTGAGAGTTTTCCTTTTGATGATAATGTGTTGGTATTTAAAGTTATGGGTAAGATCTTTGCGTTGACAAGTATGCAAGGTGACTTTTCCATAAACCTAAAGTGTGACCCCGAGAGAGCTCTTCGAATAAGGATGCGCTATCCCGCTATCTCTCCCGGATTTCATATGAATAAGAAACATTGGAATACGATTCTTGTGGATGGTTCTCTGGATGATTCTTTTATTCGTGCGTTGATAGATCACTCTTATGATTTAGTGGTGGCACGTTTGACAAAAAGTCAAAGAGGGGCGATCCAGGAGCTTATTAATAACGAAGAGAGACTACAGTAATACCATCTCCTCCTAACTCTAAGGCCTCATTGCGGTATCTTTGTACTTCCGGAATACTCCTAAGGTAATCCCGAATGACATCCCTTAGAATACCATTCCCCTTGCCATGTAAGATTTTGATCTCCGGTATGTTGAGTAAAATGGCATCATCGACATATTTGGTGAGATTGGCGAGGGCCTCTTCTGCTCGTTGTCCTCGTACGTCAATGCTTATCCTGAAGTTGGCCGCTTTGCTGCTTAGGTCGTGGACAATATTTCCCGAAGAGGAGGTGGTGAGGCGTACCTGTTTGGGGGTAGTGGTTGGGGGAGTAGCCGGTTCAAGACTCTTTAGATCTACGTGGATAGATAGGGTGTTGACCTCGACGGTGGCCTTTTGGTTTCGAATCTGGGTGATGATCCCAATGCTTTTTTGTGCTCGTAATTTTACATAATCTCCCACATGGAAGGTTACCGGTTTGGGGCGTTTTTGTTCCGGGGCCTTTTTTGCTTTGGTCTCCTCCACCTCTTCTAATCTTTTTTTGAGTTTGTGGAGTGCTTCGTGGTTCTGTTTTATGCGTTGGCTGGCACTCTCCTTAAGCTGCTTTCTTAGCCTTTTTGTCTTCTCTTTTTCCGCTTGTGCCTCCTTGATCTCTTTGATCGTATGTTCAATGCGGGTATTGGCTTTCTCAATGAGTTCTTCTGCCTGTTCGTGGGCCTGAGCAATGATCTGGTGGTGCTTTTGCTCTAACTCAAGCACCCTTTTCTTATATTTCTCGATGAGCTCTTTGAGGAGATCGTCTGCCAGAGATACCTCTGTTTGTCGCTTTGTGAGGTGCTTTTTTTCAATCTCCAGTTGTTGCAATTGTTGGTCAAAGTCCAGTTGTTTCTTGCCGGTTTTTGTTTCCGCCCTTTTTAGAATTTCGTTGGGGAAACCGATTTTTCTGGCAATTTCAAAGGCAAAGGAGCTACCCGGCTTTCCTGTTTCCAATAGGAATAGGGGTTGTAGCTTATGGGTATCAAAAAGCATGGCTCCGTTGATAATTCCCGGGTGTTTTCCACTCATAAGCTTGAGGTTGGCATAGTGGGTGGTCACCACCCCCCAGGCCTTTTGCTCGTTGAGTTTTTCCAACGTAGCCTCGGCAATGGCTCCTCCCAGGTTGGGTTCTGTACCCGTTCCAAATTCATCAATGAGAAATAGGGTGTGCCTGTCTGCATTTCGCAGAAAGGTCTTCATATTTTGAAGATGGGAGGTGTATGTACTGAGATCATTTTCCAACGATTGCTCATCGCCAATGTCAATAAGAATATGCCGGAAAATTCCGAATTCTGAATTTTCGTTGGTGGGGATAAGAAGTCCACATTGGAGCATATATTGTAGTAAACCAATGGTCTTTAGGCAGATGGACTTTCCTCCTGCGTTAGGACCTGAGATGACAAGGATTCGCTCCTTATGGGATAGGGATAGGGTAAGGGGAACGACCTTTCGCTGCTGTTTTTTGAAGGAGAGGTAGAGTAGCGGGTGTCGGGCATGGCGGATGTTGATAACGGGCCGCCGACGCACGATGGGTCGGATGCTTGCCGTTTGTAGTGCCAGTTTTGCTTTAGCTCCAATAAAGTCAAACTCCCCCAGGTGGCAATAGGCTTTGTTGAGCTCCGGAATAAAGGGACGGAGATAGTCGGTGAAGGCAGTTAAGATTTTAACAATCTCGCGTCGCTCGAGCAACGCTAACTCCCGAATCTCATTGTTGACCTCGAAAATCTCTGTGGGTTCAATGTAGACCGTCTGTCCTGTCGCCGATTCATCATGAATCCACCCCTTGAGCCTCCGTTTATGAGCCGCTGGAACAGGAATTACCGGTCTTCCATTGCGGATAGTAATCTCTGTATCCTCTTTTAAAATCCCTTGTTGACGGGCTTCATGGGCAATTTTATGAATACGGTGGTCAATGCTTCGCTGTTTTTTTGTGATCTCTTGACGAACCTCATAAAGCGTCTCCGATGCATCGGATCGAATCTGCCCCTTTTCATCGAGCAGTTTGTTTAACTCCTGAGGAATTTCCGGAGATACGTAGAGGTGTTTGCTCAGTTCTGTGAGTAGGGGATATTGCTCTGCCCGCTCTTCCGGTTCAAAAAAGTGAAAAAGTGCGGTTAGCGTTTCTAAAGAAGCTCGTACAATGCCTAACTCTTCCGTCTCTAAAAAGGTTCCCGGCAACAGAACCTCTTTAAAGGTATCGGTGAGGTCAAGGTAATTCTGTGTGGGGATCTTTTCACTTAAAAGAAGTAGCGTGCGGTACTCTTCCGTGATATTTAGTTGATGGATGATCTTTTCATAGGTGAAAAAAGGTCTCATCTTTTTTGCGACTAATGCCCCGGTATCACTGATACATAGGTCAATGATGATTTGTCGAATCTTATCGAAGCCGGTCTTCTCTTCAAAATTATCTGGATAGATCACGTATTCTTTCTTAGCATATTAAACGAAAAGGTATTGCATTTGCCCCTCCTGTTAAGCGTGGGATTTGATGTATTGAAAGAGCCTTCCCAAAATTAACACTCCTATTAGGCCAATCATGTAGCATGATTGAGGGCCTCTTCGTAATGGAGCCTGGTTCCCAATGGTGACGTATCCTGCCCAATATTTAGGGTGAGAGGATACCGGGTCATTGTGTTTCAGAAGATCAAGTTTCGCCCGTTGCAGTGCCTGTTCTTTGGTGTATCCTTTTCTCAGGTAACGGTAGAAGGCTTCCATAATAACAGGACTACTTCCATCGTCCACTGGCCATAGTGTCATGACAACACTGGAGATGCCGGCATAAAAGAATCCCCGTGCTAAAGAGAGGATTCCCTCCCCTTCATGAATGGTTCCATCTCCTGTTTGACAAGCACTGAGTACCGCCATATCGGCTTTCAACGAGAGGTGAAAGAGCTCATCGGTGAAGAGAACCCCATCTTCCTGTGCATCGGTATGGGGAGGGGCAAAAACCAATTTGGAAAAAGAGGGTTGTTGTGGGTTGATTAGCGTGTGCATGGCCAAATGAATGATTTGGTAATCCTGTGAGATGCTTTTGAAGGAATCCTCTGTCGCATCATCGCCAATAATAGCCTTTCCACCATAGATTTTGCAGATGGTCTCAACCTCTTTCGACGTACCCGGAATGGGTGATAAATGGTTTAGCGTGGAATCCTTGTGACGAAAATTCTGATACCTGGGAGCATAAGCCAGAACCGCTCTTTTTTTTCCTTTTTGGGGTTGTCTATCGTTTTCCAGTAGGATGGTTGAAGAGTAAGCATAACTAATGCCGTGATCTTTTATTAAGTAATGGGCCTTCCGATAATCCATTTTTTCCAGGGAAGGTTTATTGGTGATGAGGGCTTCAAAGGGGATATAGCCCAATTTTCCGTCGGGAATGATGATGATCGATTTTCCTGCAATCTCTTTTTCAAAAGGTCGAATTAAAATGTCATAGAGGTACGACGATGCACGAATAAATTGTTGAAACTCTTTGAGATTATGATTTTGGGAGGGATCTTTGGCGTTTATCGCCATTCGTAGCGAGTCCAGATAGGTGTGGTCAATGTGGTTAGATTGCATAAGAATAGACTTCCTGGAGATACAGAAAGTGTAAACAGTGGAGTCTCTTAGGCCATACTCTAAGAGGACTTCTCCTCTCCTAAGGTTTTGCTGAATCTTTTGGGGGGTGATTACATTGAGTCGTTTGTTGAGGCGGGAGAATTCGGGGTATAGCTTATGCAGCTGATTCTCGATCTTCTCCCTTTCTCTGTTCAGGTTGAAGATGGTTGCATTGAGACTATCTTTGAGCCATTGAGGGTGCCTCTCTGCTTCCGGTAGCATTGAGGAGCGCAGGTGGGTGTTTTTCTCTATCTCCTTCTGAATGCGCTGTAGTTCTGTATGTTCTTCGGATCCAATTATCTTTTCCATGAGGGCCTTTTCTCGGTAGGCCTCTAAAAGGGTGGAGTATTTGATGTTTTCCAGGTAGGTGAAAGCCATTTCTAAAAAATGACGATCCTCACTCTTTAAGTAGCGTTTGTACGCCAATTCGATGGCATCGCGGAAAAGTTGGTGACTTTGGTTGGCGATAAGGAGTTTGCTCTCGTCGTAGCGATAGGCGATTTTTACCTTTTTGAAGATGCTTGTGGCAAGGGCATAGGTGTTTTCAGCCTGATGCCAATAGGTGCTATCTTCCTGTTGATCCCCCATTTTATGCAATATATGGGCCTTTAAGGCTAAAACACCTAAAAGTTCATAGGGCGATTCTGACTGGAAAATATCGGAATCGTTCATGATGCTGTCACCGCTGAAATTGGACTCCAGAAGCATCAGTGCTTTTTGTGCATGAAAAAGGGCCGTCGAGAGCTGGCCTTGGCGGATATAAGATTTTGCCAGATTGGTGTGGAGCTCCGCCTCATTATCTTTTTTGTTTCCTCGCTGCTCTTCATAGTAGGTGATGCATTGGTCAAGAAGAGCGATCCCTTCGGCGGTTCGCGCGGTTTTGAGCAGGAACTGCCCGTAATCTTGAAGGGAGAGGATATGCTCCATGGTGACAGTGCCATCATCTTGCTTTGTATGAGCGATGGCCGCTACAAAGAAGTGTTCCGCCTTGTCAAGCTGTTTCAAAGCTTCGTAACATTGGGCGAGGCTTCGCATGGATTTGATGGCATCCGGTTGGCTGGGAGCCTGATCGATGCTTTTTTGGAAATAGGGGATGGCCTCTTCGTAGTTCTGTTGCCGATAGTAGGTGTATCCAATATTATTGATTAGGATTTGCGCTTTTGTGTCGCCAATAGAACTTAGGGAGGCTGCCTTCAGGTAGTACTCTCTTGCCTTGGGAAAGTCGGTGATCTGGAGGTAAATATTCCCCTGATTAATATAGATATCTCCCAGTAACTGTTGGTTGGGTGGATCCATCTGGGTGGCAAGGCGAATGGCTTTGTCAAACATGTTGGAGGCTTCCCGAAACCGTTTGTTGTCGAAATATAACTTTCCCATGTTATTGAGAGAGATGATGTCGTAGTAGGTTATCGGACGGTCAATCTCTTTTTGTAGGTTTATGGCCTCTTCGAAGTAACGGTTGGCCTGGTCGATCTCTCCTTTTTTGGCATAAACGGTTCCTACGGCCAGGGTATATTTTAGAAGATGGTTGGGATGCTGTTTGGTGTAGTTGGTGGCGAGTGTTAAGGCCTTTTGATAAGCATTTAAGGCCTCTTCCATTTTGGATAGATGAAAAAAGCATTGTCCCTGTAGGTTGTATATGCGTTCCATGAAGCTGGTATCCACAGCCTTTTTTCTGCCCATAAGGATGGAGGCTGTATCGAGATAGTGCAGTGCCAGTACAAAATCTTTCCGTTGTTTTGCATAGCCGGCCATCGCGTAAAAGACAGGAGCAACGAGAGGAGACTTATGATAGCTTTGGGGTATGGGGTCGAGAAGCGCTCTTGCAGCAGCGTCAGAGAGGATCTTATCCTCCGTAAAGTAGCAAGTAATGGCTTTTCCTGCTTCGATCTGAAAGCTTATTTCTTTATGCCCGATGGGTTCCTTCTCCAATGCCAGAAAGATCTCTTTGGCTTTTTGGTATTGATCTTGATGCAGTAACGTGTAGGCCTTCCGTATCTGTTTCGTGTAGTCTTGATCCTGACTTATGGCATGACAAAAGAGTGCCTGAAAAGACAAAAGACCTGCAATCAGCAGAGCCGAGACAATCGAGTGTGTTGGTTTTGCCATGGAAGATTGAAAAAGCTAACAACGTTGTACGCGCAGCAAAAGTATAAAATAAATTGGTGCCAATAAGAAAGAAGCCTCTCTAAATAGTGTCTTTCTGCCCATAAAGTCAGCGTTTTGAGCCGTGGTGGTATAGAGCGTTCGAATTTGAGGCTTGCGAAGGCTGAAATAGGTGCGTTTACTGGGGTAAATGATCATTTTACATAAAATAGGCTGCACCTCAGCAAAATATAAGCAAGCTTACTTTTGCGTTCGGTTTGCACTATTTTTGAAGAGAAGCATAACGAAGAAGTCGGACTTTCTATACAGCCTCTAAATAAAAACAGGTCAAACCCGGGGAGAGTTGACCTGTTTTAAGCGGTGTTACGTTGTTGTATTAATTAGGAGATATTATCTTGTGATTAACAGCTTTCCTGCTGCTTTTTCATGAGTAGCTTTTGAAAGGGAATAAAAGTAGTATCCGGGAGCTAAAGAAGAAAGATCAATCTGCTTCTTTCCGTTTACCTCGGTCCTCAGCACAGTTTTTCCTGTCATATCACGGAGGATGATCTCATCCTCTTGTGCCACCACTACCACATAGTCTGATGTGGGGTTAGGATAGATCTCTACCGAGGAGTTCACCTCCTCTATACCGGTAGCTCCCTTTTCCGAGATACGGATCGATTGAGTTGTCAGTTGCATCGGAGCAAAATTCACATTCTGTCCGGCAAAGATGGCTCCGGATTCCTGATCCAGTGTGAAGTTGATTTCCTGAGGAGCAGCATCTTCTGCAATGGTCACGCTCAGCGTGATGATGGGTTGTGCGTCTGTAAGAGACTTTGCCTCATCCTTGCTTTCCGCCATCCAGTTGAACCCGAGTATTCCCTCTGCCTCCTCCGTGCGGGGAGCCATTGCCTGGGGATAGGTTTCGTAGCCCTCAATGGTCAAGAGGTTGGCATCGTACTGGAGTCCTAAATAGAGCGCCAAAACAGTAAGCTCTTCCTGTGAGCTGAAGGTGAGCTCTACAGTCTCTCCGGGTTGAGCATCAATAACTTGTGTTGCAATAATGCTCGATGTATTTTTGTCATCGGGAATGATGTATACGCCTGAGACATCTCCCGAAGTGGTGCATCCAAGCTCATTTCCTGAGGATGTGTTATTTCCTCCTCCATTGCCGTTGCCATTTCCGTTACCGTTACCATTCCCATTGCCGTTCCCATTGCCATTACCGTTACCCTCTTCTTTGCTGGCAGAGAAGGTGTGCTCTAATGTGTCAAACAACCAGGGATCACTCTCAAAGGGGAGTTGGTATACAATCCATCCAATCATGATGTCCCAGTAGTCTTCCCAATCAACGGTGCCATTGTCATTCACATCTGCGGCCATTGCTTCGTAACCTTCCAGGTTGATCGCTCCCAGCAGGTGCTGCATGATCATAAAGGCATCCATGAGTTCCGGCTCTCTCGTAGCGAGTTCAGTTTCCGCTGTTATAGTAAAGGTCCCGTTGGGGATATCAGTAAATTCGTAAAAACCATCCGATGCTGTCTCCACTGTCTGGAAAAATGAGTTATCCGCATTTTGCATGGTCACGGTTACAGAATGTACGGGCTTATCTGGATTTCCATGATAGAGAACCTTTCCTGAAAAAGAGTTCTGAGCTGTCACGCCAAGCGTCGAACCCAGCAAAACAACAACCATACTAATACCTAATAAGCGAAAATACAACTTTCTCATCTCGTTATACATGAAATTAACATTAACACCACAACTTCGACACCACTCCTTCTCCTCAGTCACACTCTCTTCTCGTCGTGTCTATCCCTTAATCCGTTTTTCCGAAAAAGGTAATACCCTCTTTTGAACTTTTTTTTAAAAAAATGTCACTATTGCGTAATAAAAACCATGTGAATAGCGGTTTTAAGGTGCTTTTGTGGTTGATTATTAGTTTTTTATGATTTATTTGTGTCTGGGAGAGGAAAGTGTATTTTTTTTATTTTTTTTGAAGTGATTGTTGAATTAATGAACAAAATCACTCCTTAAAGAGCGAAACGTTCAAAAAAAATGTGTACTTTTATTCATTGCAATTCGGTTTGAGGGAAACCAAAATGCGATGGAGAAAGAGAGGAGGATGAGGGTGTCGTCTTCTTTCTTCTCCTGTTTTTATCGGATAGCAGTGAAAAGAGGTAAGGGAAACGGGAAAGGAGGACGTTATACCTTTTTTCCGGGTTTTTTATTATCTTCTTGGGAATAAATGGTTTAAGTGATATCTCCTGAACAAAATATAAAAAAAATTGGGGATTTTGTATTACTTTTTTGGGAAAACTGGATGAAGAAGAGAGGAATTTCTGTAAACGGTGATTTGGATTACCTTGAGGGATTGAGGGAGCGCCGAACGGAGGTCATAGAGTCGATTTATCGTGAGTATATCGGTCTCGTGAGACGTTTCGTGGAGGGTAATTCAGGTACTCCGGAGGATGCTGAGGATCTATTCCAGGATGCTATTTTCGTCGTTTACGAAAAGGTTAGAGGAGAGGAGTTCTCGCTAACGAGTTCTTTCAAGACGTTCTTTTACAGTATTTGTCGCAATCTTTGGCTGCAACACCTTAACAAGAATAAGCGTTTTGACGAGCGTACAGTTGATGTTACTGAGGTTGAAGGTTTTTTGCCCCTTTCGGATGATAACCTGGGAGAGTATGATCTCTTTAATCCTGAATCGGAACGGAGGCGGATCTACCTGAAGCACTTCGGTTCTTTGTCATCGGACTGCCAGCGTGTATTATCGTTGTTTGCCAAAGGGAAGTCGATACGCGATATTACCAAGGTCATGGGATATGCTAGTGAGGATTATACCAAAGCGCGTAAGTATAGCTGTAAGGAGTTGTTGAAAAAGCGAATTGAAGGTGATACATCATACAAAGAATTAAAGGAATATGAAGATTCATGAGGTTGTAAAAGGAACTATTGAGACCGTTCCCCAGGGGGTTGCTTCAAACTATAGAGGCTCTTGTCCCTCTCTTAACGAGGAGCTGGATACGATTTTGAATGATTTTGAACTTCTTGATTTAAAGATGAAGTTGGATGCGTTGAAAAAGCCCGCTCACACTCGTTTTCTAGGGATGAGAAGGATGATAAAGAATCCCTATTGGAGATACTCTTTTGTGGCAGCTAGTCTGGGACTTTTGATTACAGCCGGATCCCTGTTGCTCACTCCCCGCTCGTACTCTTCTGAACAGATGTTTGATAGATACTATCATCCCGAAAATGTGATGATCGTAGGGAGTACGGTACGAGGAGAGGGGGATATGAATCAGGCTTTGGTGAAGTTTCGTGAGGGGGATTATGAGGAGGCTACGCTGATGTTTGAGGAAGGTCTTGCGCAAGATCCCGCTAATGTTGCCCTTCGTTTTTATGGCGGAATCTCTTACATTGAAACAGCGCGGTATGATGATGCGATCAAATCCTTTAAGGCGGTTCTTGACCATAAGGATAACCTCTATGTTGAGCATGCGGAGTGGTATCTGGCGATGTGTTATTTGAAGGAGTCCAAGCCCTTGAAGGCAATTTATCTGCTACAAAAGATCTCGGATAACGAGGATAATCTTTATTGGAGAGATGCCGAGAAGGTGCTGAAAGGGTTGAAGAGGCCGTCGTAGGTTTTGTCTCTTTGGATACTCCGCTTAAGTGCTAACCTAACGTTTATGCGCTTTGGGCAACTTGTGAGCATTTTCTAATTGTTTTTATCTGTTTGTGCTTCGTAGCCTTTGGTTTGGGTTGACCGCAACGTTTGCAAAAGGTTGTCGCTCAACTTTCAACTTCCAACCTCACTCTTCCGTCTCCCGTCTTCCATCTCCCGTCTTCGGACTTCGGTCTCCCATCTTCCGACTTCGGTCTTCCGTCTTCGGTCTTCCGACTCCCGTCTCCCGCAGTCGTTATCTCTCTCTTTTTGCCAATCCTCCCTGGGCGGTTTCTCGGTATAGCGCCGGGATATCATGTCCGGTTTCATTCATAACGGTGACTACCTTATCGAAGGATATTCGGTGGATTCCATCAGATAACAGGGCGTAGTCTTTGGCGTCGAGGGCTCTGGTGGCAGCGAAGGCATTTCGTTCGATGCAGGGAATCTGGACAAGGCCCATTACCGGGTCACAGGTTAGGCCCAGATGGTGTTCAAGGCCCATTTCTGCGGCGTATTCTACCTGAGCCGGTGATCCTCCAAAGAGTTGTGTTGCCGCTCCGGAGGCCATGGCGCAAGCAGAACCGATCTCCCCCTGACAACCTACTTCTGCCCCTGAGATGGAGGCATTGGTACGGATTAGGTTGCCAATGAGTCCTGCTGTGGCTAACGCATGCAGGATTCTCTTCTTACTAAATTGGTGATACTCTTGCAGTAGGTAGAGTACTGCCGGTACGACACCGCAGGATCCGCATGTGGGAGCGGTTACAATCTTGCCCCCTGAAGCGTTCTCTTCCGCAACGGCGAGAGCATAAGCATAGAGCTGAACTCTAGGGCGTACATGATTGTTTTGTTGTTGCGCTTTGGTGAAGTAAGCCGAGGCCTTTCTGGCAATACTTAGGGGGCCGGGGAGACGACTTTCATGATCCAATCCGTTTTTGATGGCACTCTCCATGACGTGCCATACCTCTTCCAGGTAATCCCAAAGGTCGTCATCTTCACGATCTGCTACGTATTCCCAGAGGTTTAACCCCCTCTTCTGGCACCATAGCAAGATATCATCCATTTTATGCAGCCCATAAATGGCGTTAGCGTTTTTCTGTTTGGGATTTTGTGTGATCTCTCCTCCTCCAATGCTAAACCATGTTTCCGACTTGAGGAGCTCTCCTGTTTTTGATAGCGCTTCAAAAATCAGGGCATTGGGGTGCTCTTGAGGGACGATATGGGGTTTCCAAAGGATCTCCTTTAATCCTTTACCCAGTGTCTTGTGAAGAATTTTGTCGGTGAGATGCCCCTTTCCTGTGGCCGCCAGTGATCCTAGTAGGGTGACACGGTAGAGGGTCTCGGGGTACTCTCTCCGAAATTTCTCCGCCGCGCGCGCCGGTCCCATGGTGTGGCTGCTCGAAGGGCCATGCCCGATCTTGTATAGGGTGCGAATCGTCTCCATTTTGTGAAAAGTTTACAGGGACAAACTTATTTAAAATATGTGTATTGGCGATGGCGTATGGTGTTTTTTTGGGGATGGAATTGCTGTTTTCGTGAGGGGGAGTAGTGGTTTTTGATTTAAATACAAACTTCTAATTTAGAATAGATTTAAATTGGGATGTTAAGGGGGTGCTTTTGTCAATATCGTGCCTTTATTGGTTGGAAATTTATAATTTCGCACAAGTTTTCAAGGAGAAAAATTAAGGCTATAAATATAAGAATTTAACAATTCGCACTATGAAAAAGAAGAATTTCATTACCTGTGATGGGAACATGGCTGCTGCGCATATTGCATATATGTTTAGTGAAGTGGCAGCTATCTATCCGATTACTCCATCGTCTAACATGGCGGAATATGTGGATGAGTGGGCTGCTCATGGAAGGAAGAACATCTTTGGCGAGACGGTTCGAGTGAGTGAGATGCAGTCGGAAGGTGGAGCATCCGGGGCGGTACACGGTTCGTTACAGGCAGGGGCATTGACCTCTACATTTACAGCATCTCAGGGATTGCTGTTGATGATCCCTAATATGTATAAGGTGGCGGGTGAGTTATTGCCTGCTGTATTTCATGTGAGTGCCCGTTCGGTTGCCGCACATGCCCTCTCCATTTTTGGAGACCATAGTGATGTGTATGCAACACGCCAAACGGGTTTTGCCCTTCTTGCTTCAGGTTCGGTACAACAGATTATGGATTTGGCCGGTGTAGCGCATCTTACCACTATAAAGACGCGTGTTCCTTTTGTCCATTTCTTTGATGGCTTCCGCTCTTCACATGAAATTCAGAAGATTGAGGCTCTTGACATGGAGGATATGCGTAAGTTGGTGGACTGGGATGGTGTGCGTGCATTTCGTGAGAATGCCCTTAATCCGGAGCATCCGGTGACCCGTGGTACAGCGCAGAACCCGGATATCTTCTTCCAGGCAAAAGAGTCGGCAAATAAGTTTTATGAGATAGTTCCGGATGTGGTTGAGGAGTATATGCAGGAGATGTCCAAACTTACCGGACGTGAATATCACCCCTTCACCTACTACGGTGATCCCGAGGCTGAAAATGTGATTGTGGCTATGGCTTCTGTGACAGAGGCTGCGCAAGAGGTGGTAGAGTACCTGAGAGCACAAGGCGAAAAGGTGGGCTTGATAACTTGCCATCTCTATCGTCCTTTCTCTGCAAAATACTTCTTTAAGGTTTATCCCAAGAGCGTGAAACGTATCGCCGTACTTGACCGTACTAAAGAGCCGGGTGCAAACGGAGAACCCCTCTACCTGGATGTGCGAGATCTGTTCTATGACATGCCCCATGAAGAGCGTCCTATGATCGTGGGTGGGCGTTACGGTTTGTCTTCCAAAGATACTACACCAGCGATGATTCGCTCGGTATACGAGAACCTGAAATTGGCAGAGCCTAAGAACCACTTTACGGTGGGAATCGTAGATGACTTGACCTTTAAGTCACTTCCCCTGCTTGAAGATATTGATGTGACCCCTAAAGGGACAATCCAGGCTAAGTTTTACGGTATCGGTTCTGATGGTACCGTGGGTGCCAATAAGAACTCCATCAAGATTATTGGAGAGAGTACCGATAAATATTGTCAGGGTTATTTCCAATATGACTCTAAGAAGTCGGGTGGATTTACCGTTTCTCACTTGCGTTTCGGAGACCACCCCATCCGTTCAACCTATTACGTGAATATTGCCGACTTTGTGGCGTGTCACGTGCCTTCGTATCTTGATAAATACGATATGCTAAAAGGATTGCGTAAAGGGGGAACCTTCCTCTTTAACTCAATCTGGGATGTGGAGGAGACCAAACGTCGCCTGCCCAACAGCATGAAGGCCTATATGGCAAAGAAAGAGATCGGTTTTTATATCATCAATGCTACGGAAATAGCCGAAGAGATAGGGCTTGGAAACCGTATTAACACCATCATGCAGTCTGCCTTCTTTAAGATTGCGAACGTGATTCCTTACGATAAGGCGGTGGAACAGATGAAGAAAGCGATTGTAAAGAGCTTTGGCCGTAAGGGAGAAGAGATTGTGAAGATGAACTACGCCGCTGTTGACCGTGGAGGTCAAGTGACGAAGGTGGATATCCCCGCCGAGTGGGCTTCCTTAGAGGCTGAAGAGGTAGCGGTGGATCAAACACGTCCCGACTTTATTCGTAATGTGGTGGATCCCATTAATGCCCAAAAGGGTGACGACCTTCCTGTAAGTGCTTTTGTGGGACGTGAAGACGGAACGTTCCCGGCAGGTACTACGGCGTATGAGAAGCGGGGTATTGCGGTAAGCGTTCCCGAATGGGTTGCTGCGAACTGTATCCAGTGTAACCAGTGTGCATATGTATGTCCCCACGCTGCAATTCGTCCCTTCCTGCTCGACGAGAAAGAGATGGAAGGATTGCCCGAAGGTGTCAGTACGGTGAAGGCTAATGGTAAGCCCCTTAGTGGTTTGCAATTCCGTATTCAGGTGAGTACCCTCGATTGTACCGGATGTGGAAACTGTGTGGATGTTTGTCCCGCCAAGACCAAGGCTCTTAAGATGGAGTATTTGGGAACGCAGGAGAAGGAGATTGAGAACTGGAACTACATGGTGCAAAACGTAACCTATAAGGATACGCTTATGCCGAAAGATAAATCGGTGAAGAACTCGCAGTTTGCACAACCGCTCTTTGAGTTTTCCGGAGCCTGTGCCGGTTGTGGTGAAACGCCCTACGTTAAGCTGGTTAGCCAACTCTTTGGTGACCGCATGATGGTTGCCAACGCCACCGGATGTTCCTCTATCTACGGAGGATCTGCTCCCTCTACCCCTTACACCAGGAACAGTGAGGGGAAAGGAATCGCCTGGGCGAACTCACTCTTTGAGGATAACGCCGAGTATGGTATGGGAATGGCACTTGGGGTAAACAAGTTGCGCGATCGTATCAAACTTCGTATGGAAGGCGCTATGGATGCCGTCAATGAGGAGACCAAAGCTGCTTTTGCGATGTGGCTTGAACAGAAAGACAGTGCCGAAGGTTCCAAAGAGGCTTCAGCTAAGGTGATGGCCGCGTTGGAGAATGAAACACACCCCGTTGCAAAAGAGTTGAAGGAGTTGAAGGACTTTATGATTAAGAAGTCTATCTGGATCTTTGGTGGTGACGGTTGGGCCTATGACATCGGATATGGTGGTTTGGATCATGTGCTGGCCAGTGGGGAAGATGTGAATGTGCTTTGTATGGATACGGAGGTGTACTCCAATACCGGTGGCCAGTCGTCCAAGGCGACCCCTGTTGCTGCTGTAGCAAAGTTTGCCGCCGCCGGAAAGCGTATTCGTAAGAAAGACCTTGGAGCAATGGCTATGACCTATGGTTATGTCTACGTAGCTCAGGTGGCTATGGGGGCAAATCAGGCACAATGGTTGAAGGCTCTTCGTGAGGCCGAAGCCTATCCGGGACCCTCATTGATTATCGCTTACTCTCCCTGTATTAACCACGGTCTTCGTGCCGGAATGGGAAAATCACAGATGGAAGAGAAGCTGGCCGTCGAATGCGGTTACTGGCAGATGTACCGTTATAATCCTCTCTTGGAAGAAGAAGGGAAGAATCCGTTTACCCTCGATAGTAAGGAACCCAATTGGAGCAAGTTCCAGAGTTTCCTGAAGAGCGAGGTACGCTATACTTCCTTGCTTAAATCATTCCCCGAAGAGGCCTTTGAACTCTTTGCCGCTGCGGAAGAGAATGCAAGATGGCGCTATAAGAGCTACTTGCGCTATGCAGCCATGAGCTTTGAAGACGATGACGAATAGCAAAAACCACCTTGTGTGTTGATTCAATATTAATGCTGCCCTCGTATTGGGGGTGGCATTTTTTTTTAGAAATGCTACCTTTGCGATTAAACCCGGCCAAAGGCTACAAAAGATAAACCTATGAGAAGAATCCTTTTTTATGCGCTTGCATTGCCCCTCTTTTTCGCTTGTAGCGTACACCATTACAAGTCGGAAGAGGGAGGAACCCACACGTTGGAGAAGTCGGAAGCGACACAAGCAGTACTCTTTATGCAGACCTCGGCAGAGTACCGGGCACTGTGCTATCAAACCTTTAATTTTGGGCGATTACGGTTGGATGATTACCTGAGAAGAATGGGTATGAACCTCTCCAGGCAGTATGCCATTGTGGTAGATATTGACGAGACCGTGTTGGATAATAGTCCCCATGCCGCTCAATCGATTTTGGATGGAACCTCCTATCCCGTAGGATGGAAGGAGTGGGTGGATAAACGGGAGGCAAGGCCGATCCCGGGAGCCCTGGAGTTTTTGAATTATGCGCATCAAAAGGGGGTGGCTCTCTTTTATATTAGTAACCGTAAGGAGGCCACCAGGGAGGCCACCATGGCCAACCTTCGTGAGATGGGATTTCCCAATGTGAAAGAGGAGACCCTCTTGCTTAGGACGACCACCTCGGGAAAAGAGCCCCGACGAAAAGTGGTGGCACAAAAGTATGAGATCCTTATGTTCTTTGGGGATAACCTGGCAGATTTTACGACGCTTTTTGAGCATAAGAGCATTAGCGAGCGTTTTGAAATCGTGGATAAATATGCCGCCGACTTCGGGTCACGCTTCTTTGTCCTTCCCAATCCTACCTATGGCGACTGGGAAGGGGCGATCTATGACTATGATTATGCCAAATCGCCACAAGAGAAAGCGCAGTTGAGACGCGCTGCGCTAAAGGGTTTTCACTAAAGATTGTGCCCCCTCGAACGCTGTTTAGCGTCTGTCCATAAAGTCAGCGTTTTGAGAAGAGGCTGTCTAGAACGTTCGAATTCGAGGCTTGCGAAGGCTGAAATAGGGGAGTTTACTAAGGTAAATAACCATTTTACATAAAATAGGCTGCACCTCAGCAAGATATAAGCAAGCGTACTTTTGTTGAGGTGCAGCCTATTTTTGAAGACAAGCGTAACGAAGAAGTCGGACTTTATAGACAGACTCTATTTAGTCTCTGTCCATAAAGTCAGCGTTTTGAGAAGAGGTCGTCTAGAACGTTCGAATTCGAGGCTTGCGAAGGCTGAAAAATGTGAGTTTACTGGGGTAAATGACCATTTTACATAAAATAGGCTTCACCTCAGCAAAATATAAGCAAGCTTACTTTTGCTTTCGGTTTGCACTATTTTTGAAGACAAGCGTAACGAAGAAGTCGGACTTTATAGACGGACTCTATTTAGTCGATGTAGATATCATAGGGCAAACGCGCCTGAATCCCCTGCATCTTTTGGACATTATTTAGGGTTTCGATATAGCGGAAGTAGGGTCCCATGGTCTTCTCCAGCTTGCTGAAACTCTGCTCGCCACTGACCATATCCAGAAGTTGTTCCATTGGGCTTTTGTTCTTGGGAAGTTTTTTGATTCGGTACTCCTCAAGGGCTGCTGCTTCTGCGGCTATCTCAATGGCTTTTTCCAGTCCGCCAAATTCATCAATAAGACCGATCTGTATGGCATCGGATCCGGCCCATACGCGGCCTTGTCCGATATGGTCTACCTCCTCCCGTTGCATGCCTCTTCCTTCGGCAACCAAGCGGGTAAAATTGAAATAGGTATCTGTAACGTGCCGCTTCATTTCGGCTGCTTCAAAAGTGTTAAGCGGTTTGAAAGGATTGGGAAATCCCGCATTTTTGTTGGTGCTCACATGGTCGGTGGTGATACCGATCTTTTTGTTTAGCAGGCCTTCGAAGTTGGGAATCATTCCAAAAACACCAATGGATCCGGTGATGGTGTTGGGCATAGCCACGATTTTATCGGCAAAACAACTGATGTAGTATCCTCCGGATGCGGCCACATCACCGTAGGAAGCAATCACCGGCTTCACGCCTTTAAGGAGTCTCATCTCTCTGAGAATGACGTCGGAGGCGATTACACTTCCTCCGGGAGAGTTGACCCGTAGCACTACGGCCTTTACCTTTTTATCCAGTCGTGCTTTCCGAATGGCTTTGGCAAATCGGATGGAACCCACCACTTGATCGCTGGCTTTGCCGTCTACAATCTGCCCGGAAGCGTAAATGACGGCAATGCGATCTTTTGAGGTATGCTTTTTTTCGTTTTCCAACTTGGCTGTTTTATATTTGGCCAGTGTGATGGCGGTGATCTTTCCCTCTTTGGGGTTTCCTGTTGCCTCGTTAATGGCCTCATACACCTGATCTAAGTAGGCTAACTCATCCACCAGGTTGGCTCCCAAGGCTCTTTTTGCATCCATCCCCACTAAGTTGTCTGCAAACTCGTTGAGTTGAGCCATGGATATCTTTCGTGATTTGGTGATTTTTGCCAAATACGTGTTCCATATGGCATCAAGGTATTTGGAGGTCTGCTCTTTGTTGGCTTCTGACATCTTGTCCATAAAAAAGGGCTCAACGGCACTTTTGTATTTATTCCCCTCGGGACGGAGTATCTGGACCTCTATATCGGCTTTATCGAGGAAATTTTTGTAGAACATCACCTGAGCATTCAATCCTTTAAAATCGATGAATCCCACAGGGTTGAGAAAGACCTTGTCGGCTACAGAGGCCAGGTAGTAGGCTTTTTGGGTATAAACCTCGCTGTATGCGTAGATAAACTTTCCACTTTTCTTGAAGTCCTCAAGGGCATCGCGTATTTCGGTAATGGTAGCCGACCCTGCGGCAAGATTGCTCACATTGAGGAAAATTCCTTCAATCCGGTCATCCTTTTCCGCCTTGTCAAGGGTCTCCAAAATATCGTGGAGGCCAATGGGGGTAACCATATCGGAAAAGAAGAAGTTGGGCATATTTTGGGGAGTCCTGTCCTTAATGGGGTAGTTAAGGTTCATCTGTAGGACGCTTCCCTGTTTCACAACCACCTCCTGCTTATCGGCCAAGGCAAGCATGGAGGCAAAGAGGAGGGTTGAGATCAAGGAGAGCATAAGGAATGTGATAACAATTCCGGTGATGGTGGCAAGGGTGTACTTGAAAAAGTCTTTCATGGCATTATTTTTTGACAAAGTTAGGGAAAATAATCAATAGCATCTTAGGGGCTCGATCTTCCCTTTGTGGCGCGACATCGAGAGATCCTCCGGTACCCCCTATACTCCGTATGACGCTTGATATGCAGGGAGGTTACATTTATGAGAAAATCCCTCCAATCTTATCTTTTTTACAAGTTTTTACGAATGATTCGCTTCGTCATTAACCGTGCGTCGTCCCTGATTCGTACTAAAAAGAGGCCGGGGGGAAGCTGTTCAATAGCAAGGTTGTTGGTGTGGGAGAGCTTTTCTTGTTTCAATACGACCCTCCCATTGATATCGAGGATTTCAAGAAGTGCATGCGGTATGGGCGTGTTGGCAGGGAAATCAATGTGCAACACGGCGCTTGTCGGGTTGGGGTAAATGTTAACCTTGTCCATCCACGGGTTGTGTTCAGCGATATTTTCGGTGGTATCCGAAATACTAAATACCCAGAAATTTGGTCCGGAGAGGGGGACAAAATTTGAACAATTCACATCTCCTGAGGGGCTGTAATTCATTTCACCGGCCACTACATATCGGTAATCGCTATGTCTCACCACGCCATTATACAGACTCTCAGAGCCCGATCCCCCAATACACTGTTGCCAGAGAAAATTTCCCATAGGGTCAACCTTAAAAATCCAGATGGAGGGTTTTTCTTTACAGCATGAAGGATTGCCCTCTACATCGCAATCAAAGGAATGCGTCTCCCCAAAAATCACAAATCCACCATCTTCCGATTGAAAAATTTTTCTTGAGGATTCGTTTTGAGTACCGCCATAGCATTTTTGCCAGATAATATTTCCATGGAAATCGATTTTTACGAGCCATATATCGATTGTTGGGTCTGGATAGTGATTACCCTCCCATCCCGGATGCCATCCGGCTCCCAGAAGGTCGCCATCGGTAGAGCTTCCGATACCGGCCACCAGGTAGCCATCTTCTACTTCCAATAGGTTAACGACCCCTTCCAGGGCACTTCCTCCGTAACACTGATCCCATTGGCGGTTTCCGGTACTATCCATTTTATAAACAATGGCATCGGCATCATTGGAGAAAACAACACACTCCACATTTCCGTCAATGCCATTGGGCTCCCCGTACAAACCGGCAAGATATCCCCCGTCACTGGTTGGTATAATCACATTGATAAACTCAATAAAGGATGAACCAATGGATTGATCCCACTCCGTATTTCCCAGGCTGTCCAGTTTGATCACCCAGCCATCATACCACCCATGCCAATGGGTGATATCTCCTCCCTGGGAGTCGATTTGTGCTGAGGCGATCACCCCACCGTCGGGAGTGGCTTCGCCATATTGGTCGCCACCTAATATGCCAATGGTGTTTCCCAGTACCCTCTCCCACAGGATGCTTCCCAGGCTGTCGATTTTTGCTATCCACAGGTTGTAGGTATCGGGATAGGGGTCGAGGGTACATCCGCCTATCATGTAGAAATAGGGGGATCCAATGGCTTTAACCATGCGAATTGCTGATCGTCGGGGGTAACATCTTTGCCATAACAAGTTTCCGGAACTGTCAAACCGGAGGAGCCAACCGGCGCCCTCTTTGGAGCAGGTTACCTGCCCTCCTCCTGCGCCGGCGAAACCGGTTACGAAATAGCCGTCATCAACTTGCACAATGTCGTAGGCTATATCCGAGGCCATCGTGCCGTAACTCTGTTGCCAATCAATCCGAAACTGGGCATAACCCACCGCGTGCAACAACAGAAAAAGAGCCATCCACAGGGTTTGTTTTTTCATTATTACCCTCTTCCTCTATCTGATTTGAAACGTTAAGATGTGTGGTTTTTCCATGGTAGCGTTATAAAGCTGTAGGAAATAGATCCCCGACCTGTAATCCGACCCCTTAATTTCAATATCCATGTATGAAACATTGTGGCGCTCATAAAGAGTGCGGCCGGTAATATCCAGCACCTGATAGTTGACTTTTTCTGTACCTTTGCCATAACCCGATAACCTCGATATTCCCTGTACGGGGTTTGGTACTACCTGCAAACTTTCAATGGAATGCTCCTCAATTCCACCAGTATTATCCCCAATACATCCGGTAAAATACGGGTTCATATCCCATTCATAGATGAGTTCATTCTTGTAGCTAAAACATGTCAAGTCATAGGCTATTTCAGATGCATAAGCACAGTAGGCCCAATAAGGTTCTAATAAAGGAATTCCTAAACTTCCTATTCCCATAACCCATGTTTGTAGACAATCATTTTCAGGTATATACATGTATTGTATCTTGTGTTTGATGTTATTATTTAGTATGATAGACCCGGTATCTATACATATGTGTTGGAAACCCCTCATTATAAGGGTGTCATTTGGGAGTAGGTTATAATTATACAGTAACCTTTCTCCACTATCCCCCCTATTGATATAGTAAACCAGTAAACTATCAGGCTCTGTCCGTAAGGCGCCCGTATATGATAAATGTGAATTGGTACTATCTGGACTACTTTGGTAAACTTTATGGTATGTCTTATTATTCAGGATGGTATCGCCAATTATCTCGTATTTTATTGTATAGTAGGATATGTATGGAGGAATCATTTCATACTGCGAACGCATGGAATACCAAGTGGCACTATCAGAAGGAAAAGGGAAGTAATCCTGACCTTTCAGGGTATTTGGAAATATAAGGAAGAGCCCCCCAAAAAGGCACCATAGAGTAATCTTTTTCATAGCATGCAAGATTTGGTTATTGCGGATCCTGACCATGATTGCTTTTTCTTTTGGACGCGAAAAGACCGCAGAACCCGTTAACGGCCATTTTCGAATCACCATTATGCGATAGAACAAAACACGCCTCACAAGGAGTTTGCGAAATATACTATATTTTTTCTGATTTTGCAACTATCCCGCGTGCTGTTGTGTGCAATTTTCGATAAAAAGTACCCCAAGGCTGCGTACCTCAAAGTAGATTGGGGAAAAAATGTAACTTTGGGTATGGAAAATAGGGTCGTTCTATTATTGGGGGGTAACTTGGGGGAGCGCAGTCTGATTCTGGAGCAGTGTTTGGCGCAGTTGGTTTCGCAAGTGGGTACCATAGAGGCGCTATCCGGGGTGTATGAAACGGAGCCCTGGGGGTTTAAGTCTGATGTGCCTCCATTTTGGAACTGTGTGGTGGTATTGCTTACGGCCAAGGGAGCGCGTGAGGTTCTGGCACGAACCCAACGTATAGAGAGGGATTTAGGGAGGACAGATAAGGCGACAGCCCACTATCACTCCCGTACCCTGGATATTGACATCCTCTTCTACAACAATGTGATCTACGAGGAGGAGGATCTTGTGATTCCGCATAAAGGTATCCCCGCACGCCGCTTTGTGTTGGTGCCTCTACAGGAGTTGATGCCCGACTTTGTGCATCCAAAACTACACAAAACCATTACCCAACTGCTGGGGCTTTGTGAAGACCGTATGAAGGTGGAGCGACTCGGGAATGTAGATAGAGCGCGCTATTTGAGAGCCTTAATAAAGATGGGATCGTCAAAATAATTGGCGAACTCCATATCAGAGGCAGCCCTCTTTGCAAGTTTAGGGTTCATCGTTACCGCCTTGGAGAGGTAGTCTCCCATGGCTGATTTGTTGTCGGTTCTTGCTGCAATTACGGCCAAAAGATAGTTTTTCATGCAAGACTCCTCACTGCATTTGAGGGTGCGGGAAGCCTCCTCGTATTTTTTCTCAATAAGCTGTATGAGTGCCTTGTTATAGGTACAATCTTTGGCATTAATGACGCTCTTTGCCGCCTGATATTTTCCCTTGACAATGTCAATGATGGCGATGTTGTAGGCGGCATCAACTCCCAAGTCTTCTGCCTTTTTGAAAAGTGATAGGGCGTTGTCATAGGCTCTCTTTTTGCTGGCTGCGACCCCCATGTTATTGGTGATGATGGGGTTGTTGGGGCTCAACTCGTTGGCCTTTTCAAGGTAGGGCTCCGCCTCCTTGGCATTGTACATGCTCAGGTAGGTTGCTGCTACGTTGTTATGTGTCCTCCAGTCGTTGGGGAACAGGGTCGCTGCAGATTTGTAGATCTCCAGTTTCTCGCTGAGATCGTTTCTTTTTTCCGCGGCATATAACAGCTCTTTAAGGGAGAGGTCCTGGGGCGAGAGAATAGCGAGTGAAGCGATGCGCTTATCGTCTTTCTTGGGCTCGTAGCAGTTTACGCTGATCTCCACACGACGCAATGGAGGGAGAATTTCCTCCGTAAGCTCGCTGTAGATGAGGGTCATATTTCGGATCTCTTGCTCTTTCTTTAGGGGCGTTGTTTGCGATTTTACCACATTGAGGATGGCATTTTTATCCTTGAGGTTGGACTGCTCGACAGCGGAGATGAATCCAGGATCCCTGAGAAGTTCAAGGTAGATCTTGTTGAGGATCTTCATTCCCGCCTGGGCGCGTTTTTCCGAGAGCCCTTCGTTGAACGACTCTTCTCCTTCAGGGGAAGCGTAAGCATTGATCTCAATGTCCTTCACATCCCACCCTCTGTTGATAAAGTCTTTCAGTTTTTTCAGGTCGGCTTCTACGTTTAACGTTTTGTTGAGTTTCAGGTTGTAGTCTATGTTAGCGCGGTTCACCAGAAAATAGAACGTTGCCTTGCCGCTCTCCTGGGTGATTAACTCATAGTAGCCGTCGGTGTCCATGCCCAATTTTTCGGCATTTTCGCGAGAGGCAAACCAAACCTTTTCGTTGTGCATCACGAATTGCGAGGTCATCACAACTCCTTTTGCAAGGGTTACCTCTTCTCCCGGGATTGTTTTTCTTCGTTTGATGATCTTGGGGGTGACGGTAAGTATCCCCTCTTCCATGCCCGGCTCATATGTTATCTCATCACTATAAGAGAAATCGCCTCCCTTTTTAGGAATGATTGTCCCGGTGCCTTTTGCCTTTTCTCCCTTGAGGATCATGGACGAGAGTTCTTTCTCTTTGCCATTGTATGTCAATACGGGGGTGAACTCCACAATATCCTTTTTGTTGAAAGAGCGTTTGGGGATAGAACCCGCTATGTTAACCGCTATTTTCCCTCCATTGTTTTCCAAGGTGGAAGGGTCTAAGGTGTAGGATTTGGGCATCTTGGTGGAGACACAACCGAACATCATTCCTACGGTAAGAATAAAAATAGGTAAAAACTTGATGTAATTTTTTCTCATAGTGAGATGACTTTTATTGTTAGTAATATGAAATCGCGAAAAGTGTTTTTGTCAGACTTTATCTGTTGTGCAAATATAGAAAATATCCTTTATGGAAGATTTTCGAAGGGGGTGAATTTCCATCTTTTTCAAGGGGGGATTTTCCTGCTTTTTTTTAGGGGGGATGGTAGAATAGGCCTATCTAGAGCCCGTCTATAAAGTCCGACTTCTTTGTGATGCTTCTCTTCCAAATGGTCATTTACCCCAGTAAACTCACATTTCTCAGCCTTCGCAAGCCTCGAATTCGAACGTTCTATACAGCCTCTTCTCAAAACGCTGACTTTATGGACAGACACCATTCAAGGGAGAAGTTATCGTTGGTTTACCCTGTTTCTTCCCTTTTGGCGTGCTTACCACCCTGTGGGGGCTTTCTCTTGTTGGCGTAGGCGGGGAATTATGGGGTGGATTTCATCTTATGGAAGAGTTGATAGATGACAATCCCGGCACAGACGGAGATGTTGAGGGAGTGTTTTGTGCCATATTGGGCCAGTTCGATGCTTCCGTCGCAGGCATCCACTACCTCCTGGGAGACTCCTTTGATCTCATTGCCCAGGACAATAGCAATATGATCCCCTTGGGCAATGGAAAAAGATGCGAGGTCGATGCTCTCTTCCGTCTGTTCGATGGCAAAGACCTTATACCCTTTTGCTTGAAGTTTTTTGACGGCGACGATGGTCTCTTCCTGGTATTCCCATGCTACGGCGTCGGTGGCTCCCAGTGCCGTTTTGTGAATCTCTCGGTGTGGGGGTGTTGCTGTGAAGCCGCACAATATGATCTTTTCCACGAGAAAAGCATCGGAGGTGCGGAATACGGAGCCGGTATTATTTTGACTTCGAATGTTATCTAAGATTACAACTAAAGGATATTTGGGTTGCTTTTTGTAGGCTTCCAGATCCGGTCGCCCCAGCTCTTCGTTTTTCAGTTTTCGCATGAAAGATCTCTTTTTCCCACAAAGGTAGGGAGATTTTCTTTTTATCTTTTGGGGGAATAAGTACCTTTGTCCGTTTACAGTAAGAATATGGCGAAGAAGAAGGGAAAAGGAAAGTCGGATACCCCTTTGATGAAGCAATATAACCATATAAAGGGTAAATACCCTGATGCGATGTTGTTGTTTCGGGTGGGGGATTTTTACGAGACATTTGGCGATGATGCCGTGAAGGCATCGGAGATTTTGGGGATTGTCTTGACGAAACGCTCCAATGGTGCGGCGGCAGACATGGCCTTGGCCGGGTTTCCCCATCACGCCTTGGATACCTACCTTCCTAAATTGGTGAAGGCCGGCCAAAAGGTGGCTATCTGTGACCAGTTGGAAGATCCTAAACTGACCAAGAGCATTGTGAAGCGTGGGGTTACGGAACTGGTGACGCCCGGGGTTTCGTACAACGACAAGATTTTGGATCAAAAAGAGAATAACTTCCTGGCTTCTCTTCACCTGACGGACACCGTATGTGGTGTTGCTTTCCTGGATATATCCACCGGGGAGTTCCTCTGTGCTCAAGGGGCCTTAAGCTATGTGGAGAAGCTGGTGCAGAGTTTCAAGCCCAGTGAGGTGATCCTTCAGCGAAATAAAAGGGAGGCCTTCCTGTCGGTTTTTGGCAACCACTACTACCTCTCCACTTTCGATGACTGGGTCTTCTCGTACGATTTTGCCTATGAAAACCTCACCCGTCATTTTCAGACCCAATCGCTTAAGGGGTTTGGCGTGGAGGAGATGGAACAGGGGGTGATCGCTGCGGGAGGAGCATTGCACTATCTTTTTGAAACACGTCACGACAAGGTGCAACATATCTCCAACCTCTCTCGTATCGAGGAGGATCGTTATGTGTGGTTGGATCGTTTTACCATCCGAAACCTGGAGCTATTGCATTCGCCGCAAGAGAATGCGACCACGTTGCTCTCCGTTATGGATAGGACCATTTCTCCCATGGGAAGCCGGTTGATCCGCCGATGGATTGTGCTTCCGCTCAAGGAGATACAGGCTGTGACGGAACGACATGATGTGGTGGATACCTTTTTAGACGACGAGCCGTTATCCTCAGAGATTGCCTCCCGGCTACGTCAGGTGGGCGACCTGGAGCGATTGATCTCCAAGGTAGCCACGGGGCGGATTAACCCCCGGGAATTGTTGCAGGTGAAAAATGCCCTTTTGGCCATAGACCCGGTGAAAGAGGCTTGTCTCTCCACGGGAAATGAGGCTCTGGCACGCATTGCAGACCAGCTGAACTCCTGTGAGGTGGTGCGCCAACGCCTTCAGGATGCATTGGTGGATGACCCTCCCTCCCATGTCCAGAAGGGGAGTGTCTTCCGTGATCAGGTCTCGGCGGAGTTGGATGAATTGCGCAAACTGGCCTATAGTGGTAAGGATTACTTGACCCAAATTCAGCAGCGAGAGTCGGAGGCCACAGGAATCCCCAGCTTGAAGATAGGGTATAACAATGTGTTTGGGTATTACCTTGAAGTGCGGAATACCCACAAAGAGAAGGTGCCCGAAGAGTGGGTGCGGAAACAGACCTTGGTGAGCTCTGAACGCTACATCACCCAGGAGCTTAAAGTGTTGGAAGAGAAGATCCTTAATGCGGAGGAGAAGATCTTAGCGCTGGAGACCCGGATGTATGAGGAGCTGATTAGTGTGGTGGCCGGCTATATCCAGCCCATACAATTGAATGCGCAGTTGTTGGCTCAGCTCGATTGCCTGCACTCTTTTGCCCTGTTGGCCAAAGAGAATGGCTATACGCGCCCTGTGTTGACCGATGGTTTTGAAATTGATATCAAGAATGGACGCCACCCGGTGATTGAGAAGCAGTTGCCTCCGGGGGATAAGTACGTGGCAAACGATGTCTACCTGGACAACCAACGACAGCAAATAATGATCATTACCGGGCCTAATATGTCGGGTAAGTCTGCGCTGCTGCGGCAGGTGGCCCTTATTGTCCTGATGGCTCAGATGGGCTCTTTTGTTCCGGCAAAACACGCTTCCATTGGCTTGGTGGACAAGGTGTTTACGCGTGTGGGAGCCTCGGATAACATCTCTTCGGGGGAGTCTACCTTTATGGTTGAGATGAATGAAACAGCCTCCATCCTGAACAACATCTCCAACAGAAGTCTTATCCTGTTGGATGAGATTGGCCGGGGAACCTCTACCTATGACGGTATCTCCATCGCCTGGTCCATTGCTGAGTTTTTACACAATCATCAGCTGTATCGCCCCAAGGTGCTTTTTGCCACCCATTATCACGAATTAAATGAGATGGCTACCACCATGAAACGGATTAAGAATTACCATGTTTCGGTGAAGGAGATCAACGATAAGGTGATCTTTCTCCGGAAGCTGGCCAAGGGGGGCACGGCGCATAGCTTTGGAATCCATGTGGCACAAATTGCCGGGATGCCTGCCATGGTTACACGCCGGGCAGAGGCACTGCTTAAACAGTTGGAAGATAGCCACCAAAGAGAGGGGATAGGGCAAAAGAGCAGCAGCGATAGCGAAGCCATGCAACTCTCTTTTATTCAACTTGATGATCCGTTGCTTTACCAGATTCGTGATGAGATCCTGCATACGGATATCAACTCGTTGACCCCCGTTGAGGCCCTGATGAAATTGAATGAAATTAAAAAACTGTTGGGTGGATAGGTTCGTGATCCTTTCCGAGTGAGCGCCCACCAAATTGGATAATATGGAGAAGACGGAGCACCTTTGTAAGAAGTGTATCATGAGTGATCAGATTGAGGGGGTCGTTATTGAGGAGAATGGCCATTGTAACTTCTGTAATGATCATCAACCTTTTGAGCCTTATGATGAGTCGGAATTGATTCACATTTTGAAAAAGGCCAGGCGCAAGGGAAGAACTTACGATGCCCTTGTTCCCCTGAGTGGAGGGAAAGATAGTACCTATGTGCTCTACCTGGCGGTGCAAAAATATGACCTCAACGTATTGACCTATACCTATGACAACGGTTTTTTGAGCGACTTTGCCCGTGAGAATATTGCCAGTGCGGTAAAAGCGTGTGGGGTTGACCATATCTGGGTTCATCAAAGTCAGAAGATGTTGTATGAATTGTACCGAACCGCATTGGTGGAGTCGGGTGAGATCTGCGGCGTGTGTGGCGTGGGCATAGAGCGGAGTATGCTCAAGGTTTCTGAAGCCTATAAAACGCCACTGATCCTGTTGGGACACACCGCTAACGAGGAGAACTCCTTCTCCTCGGAAGAGATCTATGACCAAAAAAGGTTAAAGGTGATCCTTCGTAAGAACAGAAAAATTGGAAAGCGTGAGATTAGGCGCTTTCTGCTATACCCCCGCTTAAACTATATCAGCAGTTTCCTCTTTACTAAGACAGGCCGTTTTGGCAAGAAAGTGAATATGCTCTATTACCAGAAACCTCTTTCGGATAAGGAGATTAGTGTACTCTTGAAAAAGGAGATGAATTGGGTGGAGCCTACCCACTCGGATTATACCCGGCATTTCGATTGTATCGCCGAACCCTTTACCAATTTTGTCCGGGAGGAGCGATTTGGCAATTCCCGTCGTGTGCCGCAGCTATGCAATATGATTAGAAATGAAGAGATGACCCGTGAGGAGGCCCTTAGGGTGGTCGCTGAAGATGAGAAAAAACAGCAGCATAGTGACTTCAAAGAGGTGCTGGATGCGTTGCACCTTTCGGAGAAGGAGATGGATCGTATTTGTGAAATTCCGCCCAATGTATATGGGGAACATCGCTCATTCTCTAACCAATTCTTCGCCCGTTTGCGCGCTCTTTTAAAAAAGAATAGCCATTGAGGGGCGCTTGGGGGGAGAAAAAATAATTTTTTTTGGCGGATATTGTGTGGAATGGAAAAATCACCCTATATTTGCATTCCCAAACGAAACGCGGAAGTAGCTCAGTTGGTAGAGCACAACCTTGCCAAGGTTGGGGTCGCGGGTCCGAGTCCCGTCTTCCGCTCAGAGGGCCTCCGTTTATAGGAGGCTTTTTTTTAAAAGGTCTGCCCGGATGGTGGAATTGGTAGACACGAAGGACTTAAAATCCTTTGGCCATTGCGGCCGTGTGGGTTCAAGTCCCACTCCGGGTACGCTTGCGGAAGTAGCTCAGTTGGTAGAGCACAACCTTGCCAAGGTTGGGGTCGCGGGTCCGAGTCCCGTCTTCCGCTCATCACATGGGAATGCAGCTTAGGAGCATTCCCTTTTTTTTATATAAAAAAAACAGGCAACGTTCATTGCCTGCTTTCATCGCTAAACACTTAAGAGAAACCGTACTATGGCTTTTACGTAAACTTTCTCTTTAGATATCTTTCACACTGTTGTGTTCGGTCATAACCTAGCATAATTCCGAGCATAAAATCTTCTTCATCGGAAAAATCACTCAACGACTTATCTCCAAATCCCTCTACAATTTTGATGCATTCCTGTTTTCCAAAGAAGACGTTAACCTTTTTGTCATTGACCACTTGAAGCACATAAGGGATCTTTTTGCGTGTGAGCAACTCCTCCATTTTGTATTGCTCCTCTTTACTCATGGTATGCAAGACCAAACTTCGTAATCCCTTTTTGTACTCATAAATGTGGTGAAGCAACACCTGCATTTCTGCACTTTTGTAGTCACTGCAGTTGATCTCAGGACGCAATTTTTTGTCTCCCTTCATCTTCAATACTTCTTGGATCACGATACGTATATTTCTCTATAAACCCATTGAAAATAAGCGGCAGAAACAAATAAGGTTGGATGCTCCTGCCGCTATTTTGATTCAATAATGGGTAAAAACCACCTTGCTGTAATGTAATGAACGATTCAAAAATAAGGAGATGTAGTAAAGCAAGGTTTTTCTTTATTAAATAATGGGAGGGGATTTATAAACCAAAATTGTTTTTCAGATCACCAACCCATTGGTTAATTCTTGAACTAGAGAGATCACTCTGATTATCTTCGTCAATGGGAAGACCTACAAAGTTACCATCTACTACTGCACGAGACTCATCATACTCATATCCTTCTGTGGGTACACTACCTACCAGTTGACATCCCTTATCCTTCACTGTAGCGTAGATCTCCCCCATGGCATCAACGAAAGAGTCTGCGTAAGATTCCTGATCACCACAACCGAAGAGCGCTACCTTTTTGCCCTCGAGGTTTGCCCCTTGAAGCTCCGGCAAGAAGTCATCAAAGTCATCTTGCATATCTCCAATACCCCAGGTACTACACCCTAATATAAGGTTTTCGTACCCTTCAAGGTCTGCACTTTTCGCGCCTGAAACCTCCATGATATCAGCATTGTCTTCTCCAAATATGGCTTGGATTTGCTCCGCTACACCTTGTGTGTTACCGGTGGTAGATCCGTAAAAAATTCCAACTTTTTTCATATCTCTGATTAGTTTTTATTCTGATGGCAAATATCCTGTGTCAGGCGAAGGGGAACAATCGTTAGAAATGAGGATATTTTTGGCTGGTTATCCCTATTTGTGGTGATTTTTTTATCTTGTAATCTCTGTTAATTTGCTGTTAATTAGTTTGTTATATGGGTTTTCTCTGTTTCCTGATGGTTCGCGTTTTTTGCGCTTGTAACATTGGTTACACTTGGTGTCAACCATGTTGTGTATGATTGCAAAACCAAATGAATCGTTTTATTAAAAGCATGATCTATTATGAAAAACTGGAACATAAGCAAAGAAGATTTTGAAGTACGGGATGTGCGATCGTTAAAGGGTAACTTTCTCCCGTCTATCTTACAGAAGGCAAAAAAGATGCCGCTTCATACGGGAATCTGTATTGTACAAAGTTTTGAACCGGTTCCACTGTACGGAGCCATGGCGGAGTTGGGCTTTGAGCACTCTCTGGAGGTGGTCTCTGAGGTGGAATATAGGGTTTACTTCTATAAAAGTAGTGTGCCGGAGGCCGCTGAAGCTGATGAAGGGGCATTGCCTTTTAAGCCTACCGCTATTGTGAATTTCAACACCATTGATCCCCGTTTGGCCTCCAACGTGGTTAACTTTTGGACGTATATCTGGGGCCGTGAAGATAATGTGTTGGATATGAAGACCCGTTTACTCCTATCGCTTGCCAATGGAGTAGGTGCCGGGAGAATGCGTCAGGCGGTACGTGAGTTTGTGAAGGCCTATTCTATAGGTGTTCCCATAGAGGCTTTCGATGAAATTTTTGCCCTGTTTGCGTGGAATCAAGGAGTGGGTTATTTTGCTTCAGAGATAGGCTCTTCAGCGCTCTTTGGCGCCTATCTTCTCGTGAAAAAGATGGAGGAGAAAGGGGTAGACCGTGGGGAAATTATTGAAAAACTTAGGGAAAAGTTTGGGGAGAAGAATGCTGATGTACAGACCTTTTATAAGATGAAGGGAGAGTAAGTGTAGCGACAAGGAGTGGGGATAAATTATTCTTCTCACTCCTTGTTGTGATATGGGTTTCCCAAAATCACCACAAATGGGTATTGTGGATCTGTATCCCTCTCCTTTCCTTTGCACCGCAAATTCGGCTTTGTGGTGAGCAGAGTTGATCGTTGAAAAAAAAGAATGAAGATATTGAGTAGGACGCAAAATGGCCAGATCTTTTCTTGTCCCTGTAAAAAGAGGGTCAGCCTGGAGTTTGGTAATCTTTTTCTGAATATGTCGGAGGAGGAGATGCGTCGCTTCTCTGAGTATGTCCATTCTATTGATTATGAATTTTATATTCATAGAAACCGTGATGCGGTGAATCGCCGGAAACTGCTGCTGCATCTAGGAGAAGAGGGGGTTTATTTTGCGGTGACTCCTGCCGAGTTTCTAGAGTTGAAGGAGCTCCTTTCATTTAAAGCTGGGAGTAGTGAGGTGCCGACACATGTACTGATTGATAAACTTACCTTGAATTAATCCCCGTTGGTATAAAACCGTAGAGGTGTTTCTCTTTGTAGCTTCCAGGGTATAGTGAGAAAAAGAAAAAAGATGATAAAAAAGATGAACAGAGGTATAAATAGCATAGTAAGTAACACTCATAGGCTCTTTCTTGTGGGGGTGTTGCTTTTTTCTTCCTTTTGGATTTATGGACAGTCAACAGTCATATCCCTTCTTCAGAAGGAGAGTGGGGCTTCTGTACCCTATGCCAACATCTGTTGGCAAACGTTGGATAATAGCTCCAGCGGGAATGGTATTTCTGATGAGAAAGGGAAGTTTCAGATGGGGGTAACTCCGGGAAGTGACCTGATTATTCACATTAGTTCCATCGGTTTCAAGGTGGTGAATGATACCTTGCGTGTGGAGCAGGGGCATACGTTTTTCATGGAGGAGGATGTATTGAATTTGGAACAGGTTACAGTTACCGGCACAAGAACTCCTCACATTTTGAAGGAAGCTCCGGTGCTTACGCAGATGATTGCACAAAAAGAGATTGCACGAGCCGATGCAGCTACCATTACAGATATTCTTGAAACGGAAGTTCCGGGGATTGAGTTGGCTCGGCATGGCTTTGGGCAGACCATGAGTGTGCAGGGGCTGGAGCCTCAATATACCTTAATTCTGGTGGATGGGGAACGACTGGCCGGCGAGACAGGAGGGAATATTGACTATTCGCGTATTAATGCGGCAAACATCGAACGGGTGGAGATTGTGCGTGGGGCAAGCTCGGCTCTTTACGGTTCCAATGCCATGGGCGGTGTAATCAATATTATTACGCGAAAGCCCCGCCATAAGTTTGATATTTCTGCTAATGTAAAATATCGACAAAGAAACCAGAAGAACTATTTTCCTGATGATACCTACTACGAGGACTATGAGGATAAGTTTTATCGGAATATGGATAAACCTAACCTGAATGGGAACCTCTCCCTGGGGTTTCGTAATAGAAACTTCTATAGTAATACCTTCCTGAATGCCAAGAGTACCGATGGATATGTCCTATCTGATCGTGAGGGAATGAGGTTTTACTACCCTGAATTGGATACGACCTTAGTGGAAGAGTTGCATGAAACGGCAATTAATGGCTCTCAGGATTATACCATTACACAGAAAATTGGTTATGATGATGGGAAGAGATGGGCCTTTGAATTACGAGGTAATCACTATCGCCATGAAGAGTTTTTGACCCGGGTTTACAACTGGCAGCATGATATGTTTAAAAACTACTCTATTGGTGGTTTTGCGAAGTACCGCATGTCGGCCAATGACAATATTCAACTCTCTTATAACACGGATATCTTTGATAAGTATGATGTGAAAGAACGGAAAAACGATACCGCCGTACGCTATTACCGTAATACCTTTCATAATGCAAAGTTGAATTATACCACTCGCTTGGGGGCAAAACATAACCTGTTTGTGGGAATAGAGAATTTATATGAGATCCTTTCGGCGGATATGTTTGTTTGGGATGCCAGTGAGATTCAATCAAAGTCGACCAACGACTTGGTTTTTGTGGCACAAGATGAGTATACGATTTCTGACGATATCTCCGCCGTCATTGGTGTGCGAGGAGGTTATCACTCCACCTTTGCCTTTCATGCTTCTCCCTCCATCACGCTGAGGTATCGTTTAAAACCGTTTAATCTGCGCTTGAATTACGCCAGGGGCTATCGTTCGCCTACCCTTAAGGAGCTCTATATGAACTGGAGCCATTTGGGCATGTTCCAGATAGTGGGAAGTACAGACTTGAAGCCGGAGACAAACAACTATTGCAGCGTGTCATTGGATTACCTGAACCTGGATCACCAACTGAATGCCACCTTAATCGGTTCGTATAATCAGATTGATCATAAGATTGAGGGGATTTGGGTGAATGACTCTATGGTTAACTACATTAACATTAGTAAGGTGAAGGTGGTGAACCTTGAGGCGATGCTGAAATGGCGTCTTCATACGCTGTTTAACTTGAAGGCGGGCTATGTCTATTCGCATCACATAAAAGACCGTGATGTGGTAGCCCTTTCGGATATAAGCCCTCATGCGCTTACCGCTCAGTTGGAATTTTTGTATGAGAAGAATAAGTATCACTTGACTGCAAACCTTTCGGGAAAACTTTTGAGTACAAAAGTTGTTAAGGGAACGAACATGATCGAAGAGAGTCCTTTGTATGGCAAAGTGTACGAAGCGCGTTATCCTGCGTATGCTATTTTTAATCTAACGGTAAACCAGCGGTATGGAAAACATTATATGTTGGGGCTTGGGGTGAGAAACCTCTTGAACTATACGGCTCCCACTGTGACGATGAATACGACGGCCAGTGTGGGAAGACGTTTCTTTGTATCATTCACGTATAACTTTTAATTAAGAAATAAACACTAATTTGTTATGAGAAAAATTCATTTTTTGACACTTCTTGCCGTTTTAGGCATTGGTTTAGTTTTTACCTCTTGTAAAGATAAGGATAAACCTAAAGATCCTGTATCCGTTAATACCATCACTATTGATGCTACGGCATACGACGCTTGGGTCTATTTCAGCTTCAAAGAGGGTGAAGTGGTTGAGGTAGCTGATTTTGCTACTTCTACGGCATGGGATATCGGATTCCATCGTTACGATTTGCGTGTAAATGGAGGAGAAGCAGGCCCTGGCGAAGGGGGGACTTTTGCTACTGGTGAGAACAATTTCGCAGCAGTTACTACGGCTCCTGAGAGCGGTTATGTCTCGAACGACTTTATTGATGTAGCTGTTGATGTTACGGTGATGCCTCCGGTGATGGAACATGTACCCGGTGACCAGGTCCTGGCTACTTGGGTGACGATGACCTATGGCCAGCAGGGTCCTGAGTATACCTACAGCAACGAAATCTTTGTGGTGAAAACAGCCGACGGTAAATACGCGAAGGTATGGCTGAAAGATTACTTTAATGCCGATGGCGAAAGTGGACATGTAACCATGAAGTACAGTTATCAACCAGATGGTTCTACAAAATTGGACTAATAGACACTTTTGTGTTTGATTAGAAACTGGTTTTAGTTTATTCGGGATGGGTAGGTAAATAATACCCGTCCCGCTTTTATATTTTTATGGGTATAGGGAAACGGTTTTTTCGATTAAGCAAGTGGTATCATAAGTATCCGGGGTTGCTCCTAATCCTCTTTGTGGGATGGATGGCTGTTTCCGGTATATTGCTCAACCATCCGGGATTGATCCGTGACCTCTCTATTCCTGGAAGGTGGGTGCCGAAGCATTACCATCCTGTCAATTGGAATCGGAGTTCCTTGAAGGGGATGCTTCGTTTCGATTCTCGTAAGTTGATGGTTTGGGGAAATCAGGGCGTTTTTCTTTCCAAGGATAATGGGCTTCATTTTGAGCCGTTTATGGAGGGGGATTTTCCTGATGCTGCCTGGAAAAGAAGAACCAACCACCTGCTGGCTGACTCCTCCAGCGGATTGGTGTGGGCTGCTACCAACGGTGGACTCTTTCAAGTGGATTGCGATACGAAGCAGTGGGTTGCGATTCCCCTGCCGGAGAATCGCTCCGCGGTGAAAAAGATTGTAACGGGGGATGGCCATTACCTGGTGGTGACCGAGTCGGCCATTTACCAAAAGCCACTCTCTTCGGAAGAGCAATTTTCCCTTGTAATTCCCCATAGGGACGAGGAGAACCTACGTCTGCCGCTGTTTCGGTTTTTCTTATCGCTGCATGACGGCTCCATTTTGGGAGGGGCGGGAAAACTTTTGTGGGATTTGGCAGGCCTTATCCTGCTGTTTCTTGCCGTTTCGGCATTCTACATTTGGTTCTACCCAAAGAGGTGGCGAAGGGGCTACAAAAAAGGGGGCGTGAAACCCGGGAGAAAAGAGAAAAAGCGGTACGCCTTCTTCCTTCGTTATCATAAGAAATGGGGATGGTATGTGGCCGTACTCCTTACGGTCATATTTGCCACCGGGATTTTTCTTCGCCCTCCGTTGATTCTTGCCATTGCCGATGGTTCTGTGAGCCAACGATGGCTCCCCTCTTTTTCCCGGAATCCCTGGCACGAGAAAATTAACAATGCGTTGTACGATCATGATGCTCATCGTTTGGTGCTGGAGTGTTCCGATGGAATCTGGGCTGGAGCGGTGAGTGAAATGGCTGTTTTTAAGAAATTGGAGCTTCCCTTCTCCATTTTTGCCATGGGAACGACTGTTTTTGAAGAAAAGGTGCCAGGAGAGTGGCTGGTAGGCTCCTTTGGAGGGTTGCTGCTCTACGATGTAAGAGAGGAGCATAAACAGTCTCTCCTTCATGTGTCACCTCCAAAACATAAGGGAATGCCGGCTTCGCTACTTGTGACCGGTTTCGTTGAATATGAGGATAATTGTCAGTACATTTGCGGCCATTATAAAGGGTTGTGTGATGCCTCCGGTGAGCCGATATATGGTCAATTGATCATGCCGGAATCCTTGTCGCGTGCTTACAGGATGCCTTTGTGGAATTTTTTGTTCGAGCTTCACAATGCTCGAATCTTTAAGGGATTGTTGGGAGCATTGTATATCCTGATAATTCCTCTTTTGGGAAGTATGGGGCTTTTTGTCATACTTTCCGGTGTGTTTGATTATTGGTATGTTAAATTGAAAAGGAAATAGTAGTATGCGGAAAAAAATAGTTGTAGGATTGACTCTCTTCGTTGTGGTGGTATTTGTGGGATTTTATTACCACAAACATTATGCGCCAACTCGGGTAGGTCTTATCAATTTTCCCGATTTTATGTATGCGAAGATCGTAACGGCTAACGAAGAGAAGGCCGTGAAAATCGACAAACTTTATCCGCGTTCCCTCCCCTCACTGAGGAAGTATGATGCGCTTTTTGTCTTTGGTATGGGTTTAGAACTGCCCGAAGATCAGAAAGAGAAGATTGTTCGTGCGGGAGAGAAGGGTGCTGATATCTTTATGTATGCGGCGACAAATCCAGCGTTACAGTTAACGAATATCGCTGGACATCAGTTGGATAATATCTCCGGTTACCTGGAGAATGGGGGGCGTTTTAACTATCGGAATATGTTTAAATATATCCGTTACGAACTTGATGGTAAGCGGGGTAGCGCAGATAGTGTCAGTCCGCCCCGTAAGATCAACTCCGATGTGCTCTTTTATCTGGGAGAGGATGCCATTTTCAATACGGTGGAGGAGTTTCAACAGTGGGCTCTAAAGACGGGAGTCCACCAAAAAAAGAACCGTCGGGTGTTGCTTTTTACCAGTGTTCCGGGACCTTTTAACGCCAATAGGGAGCATATTGACAGCCTAATTGTCGAATTGGAATCACGGAACCTGAATGTCTATCCTGTGGCGGGGTGGCAAAGTCGTTTGAGACAGATGCAAACGATACAACCCGATCTTATTGTATACCTTCCCCATGGTCGTTTGGATATGAGTGGGGATACCAAGGCTGTGATCGATTGGTTGGAGGAGCAGGATGTTCCTGTGTTATGCCCTGTAAGCGTATTTAGTGAGTATGAGAAGTGGTTAAAGGATAAACAGGGGATGTTTGGTGGCCTTTTGAGCCAGAGTGTGACCATGCCTGAGTTTGACGGAGGGATTGTGCCCTATGCCGTTTTCGCTCAGTATAAAACGGAACAGGGGCTTCTGGTCTTTCAGGCTGTTCCTGAGCGTCTGGAGAAGTTTGGCGAAATTGTCTCCAATTATTTGAACCTGAAAGAACTTCATAACCACGATAAGAAGGTGGCTATTGTCTATTTCAAGGGCCCGGGAAAAAATGCCCTGGAGGCTTCCAACATGGAGGTCCTACCTTCTCTGTACAACCTGTTGAAGCGCATGAAGCGGGAAGGTTATAATGTGGAAGGACTTCCGGAGACATATGAGGCTTTTGAAGAGGTGGTTATGCGTATGGGGCCGGTATTGGGGCCTTACGCAGAGGGCGCTTTTGATACGTTTCTGAAGGAGGGTTCACCTGAGCTTATTGAGGCGGTGACCTATGAGCAGTGGTGCGAGGATTTGTTGCCATCTTCCATGTATGAGGAGGTGGTCAATCGATATGGAAAAGCTCCGGGAAGTTTTATGTCCGTTTATAAGGATTCAACGGAGTACCTGGCCGTGGCACGCGTCGCTTTTGGGAATGTGGTGCTTTTGCCACAGCCTCTCCCCGGGATCGGAGAGAACCAATTTGCCCTGGTGCACGGCGCTAAGACGGCTCCGCCCCACGCTTATATTGCGCCCTACTTCTGGATTCAGCAAGGGTTTCAAGCCGATGCCATTTTCCACTTTGGAACCCATGGCTCCCTGGAGTTTACCCCCGGAAAACAGATTGCACTCTCCCAGTACGACTGGACCGATCCTCTCATTGGAACCACCCCCCATTTTTACATCTATACCATCAGCAATGTGGGTGAGGGGATGATCGCCAAACGTAGAAGTTATGCCGTTACACAAACCTATCTTACCCCTCCCTTTATTGAGGCTCAGGCTTTTTCTAACCGTGAGATTATGCATACCAAATTGCATAAATATGAGCAGGCCAAGGGTGCGGTGAAGAATGAGTATGCCCTCTCCATAAAAGCGATGGCTGTGAAGGCGAAAATTCATTTGGACCTGGGGCTTGACAGTATCCTGGATCAGCCCTACTCTGAGGCGGATATGATGAAGTTGGCCAACTACTTAGAGGAGATAGAGCATGAGAAGGTGACCGGTGGCCTCTACACCATGGGAGTACCCTATCCCAAGGATAAGTTGGAGGAGACCGTTCAGCTGATGTTGGTGGATGCCATTGCCTATAATCTGGCGGAGCTGGATGTGCTTAAGAAAAAAATAGATAGAGAACGGATCGAGGATAAGAAATTCTTTAACGACAGGTATACTCATCCTTCCGAAAGGTATCTTGGAGAGGTGTTGCGTACGAAGAATCCGCTTGCTGTCTTTCAACGGATCGTCTCTTCGGAAGATCGTGCACGGGCACAACGTTGGGAGGATCAGAAGAAAGATTTTATGGCAATGCCTATGGCCACCATGGGTATGATGGGGGCTAAAGCCTCGCACGAAGAGCATACAGGTTTGTCCCGGGAGGATAGCTTGAAACTCCGGGGATTGATTATCCGTTGCTTACCGGATGAGGAGAAGAAGTCTTTCTTGATGACACTGGAGTCGGATAAATCTTACGAAAAGGCCATTGCTCTGTTGGATAAGGAGAAGTTTCGTAAGGTGAAGAACCTGGCAAAGGTGGTGCCTCCCATGGCGAAGGCTTTAGAGGTGGCCACCGATAGTATTGTCTTCTCTATTATAGAGATGGTCGAAGACACTTCCATGCGTAACCTTGCGCTACATTATCTCCATGACGAGGGACTTATGAAAGATGTGGAGGCTGAGGAGCGTCGTCAGGAAGAGGCGATTCGCTTGCAGGCTCTTCTCTATTTTGAGGAAGAGGTAGCTGATTTTTCCGTGGAAGAGTGTCTTCTCCTCTCTCTGGAGGACCTCCGTGGGAAAAATACGGCCTTGAATTACCTGGAGAAGCATAAAGACGAGCTGCATGCGATCCTTGGAAAGATAGCTTCTCCTTCCAAAGAGGAGCAGGCATTAGTGGCTTTTATGGATACCCAACTGGCTCCCCTTATGGAGGCAGCTGGAAGAGAGATTGCTCGACTTGAAACGCTGGAAGAGGACTTCTCGCGTGCGGTTCAGATGGTGAAACATGCACTTGAAGATGTGTTGAAAAAGCAGAAAGCGCTTCGGGAGAGTCCGGAAGAGGAGTTTGTGGCTATCTTGAACTCTCTGGAAGGGGGGTATACCTCTCCCAGTCCGGGAGGTGATCCCATTGCAAACCCAGCATCCCTTCCCACCGGAAGGAACCTCTATTCCATTGATGCGGAGCAGACTCCTACACCGGAGGCCTGGAGGGTTGGAAAGAAGTTGGGCGAAAGTTTGTTGGAAGACTATCGCTCGAAGCATGATGGTCAATATCCGGAGAAGATTAGTTTTACCCTATGGTCAAGTAGTTTTATTGAGTCGGAGGGTGCTACCATCGCTCAGATTCTCTACCTGCTTGGGGTGGAGCCCATATGGAATGCCTTTGGTCGGGTTTATGATGTGCGAATGATTCCTTTGGAGGAGTTGAAGCGGCCGCGTATTGATGTACTGGTTCAGACCTCCGGACAGTTGCGTGATCTGGCAGCTTCTCGCCTTTTCCTCATTAATAGAGCCATTCAAAAGGTGGCCATGGAGGGGGGCGATGAAGAGAACTTTGTGAAGAAAGGGGTGCGCGATGCGGAACAACAGTTGGTGGATGCCGGCTTCTCACCCAAGGATGCACGAAAACTCTCCTCCCAACGCATCTTTGGCGGCGTTAATGGGAACTATGGAACCGGTATTATGGGTATGGTGGAGAACTCCGGCCGTTGGGACTCCTCCCGTATGGTGGCTAAGACCTATATCCAAAATATGGGCGCAAGGTACTCCGACGCTGAAGATTGGGGCGAATATGAGGATGGCGTTTTCCGGGCGGCTTTGCTGAATACCGAAGCGGTGGTTCAACCCCGGCAGAGTAACACATGGGGCGCCTTGAGCCTGGATCATGTGTATGAGTTTATGGGGGGGATGAACCTGGCCGTAAAAGAGGTTACCGGGAATGATGCGGAGTCCTATTTTAATGATTTCCGCAATGCTTCTCACGCAAGGGTTCAGGGCTTGAAAGAGGCTGTTTGGGTCGAAACCCGCACCACCCTGCTCAACCCTCGCTATATCAAGGAGTATATGAAGGGAGGAGCCTCCTCGGCGGAGACCTTTGCAGAGACCTTTAGAAACACCTTTGGATGGAATGTGATGAAACCTTCCGTTATTGAGGATCGCCTGTGGGACGATCTGTATGATACCTATGTGGAAGATAAACAGCAATTGGGTGTCCAGGACTTCTTTAAGCGAGAGAACCCTTATGCGATGCAGGAGATGTCGGCGGTGATGCTTGAGACCGCAAGAAAGGGGATGTGGAAGGCCTCTCAGGAGCAAATTGCCAAACTGGCAACCCTGCATGCAGAACTGGTCAAAGAGCATGAAGCAGGATGTAGTGGCTTTGTGTGTGATAACGCAAAGTTGAAGAGTTATATCCAGCAGAAATTGACCCCGGAACTTCAAAAAGCTTACGAGACGGAGATCGCTTCGGTGAGAGAGAAAAAGAGTGTTTCGGATAAAGAGTCGGTGGTGCTGGAGAAAGAGAATCGTGCGGATGAGCAGCCGGAACGAAGCGTAAAGAAGAGGAGTAATGCCTTGATCCCCGCGTTGGTGGTGGTAGGAATTTTGCTGCTTCTTGTATTTTATATTCGTAGAAGAAATAGAGGATAAATTTAATTTGGAAAGGCTGTGCATTCATTAATCATCGTTTTACTGGTATTGGCAGGTCTCCTGTTTTCACTGCAGTTTACCTTTATGAAGAGGAAGGCATTTGTCCTTTTTTGGCTCCTCCTCTCCGGCGTAGCCTTGCGGTTGTTCTATCCGTATGCTTTGGAGATAAGCAATACGGAGATTATGAGTCGGCTGAATGATGCGACCTTTATAGGTGACTTCCTTGTTATTCAGATCTTTGAGGTGTTCTTTGGACTGCTTATTAGTATCTTCTTCATCAGGCTTCATTATGGAAGTCGGGAGCGTAAGATCTTAGCTTATGCCTCTTATTTCCCCGGGGTCGTGGTGTTTCTCTCCCTCTTCTATCTACAGTCATCCCTTTTTCTGGAGATAAGAGGCATAAGCTATAACCTTCTCGCCTGGATGATGGTATTCCTTATCCCCCTTGCCCTTTGGGGCTTCTCCTGGTTGATGAAGTGGCTCCTCCCTGTGGAAGACTTGCGGTTGGAGATCAAGTTTATCCTCCATATCTTTCAGTTGGTGATCGCGGTGGTGGTTTCGGTGATGGCCTTTAGTCTCCCCGTTCGCTATGCGTTGATCACCTTGCCGTGGAGGGAGTTGGGGGTTCTCTTTGCAGCGGCGTTCCTTATCATCTTATCGGGGGTGGTATATTATCCCTATCAATGTAGAATTAGAAATAAAAAAAGAGTATATGAATCAGATTAGTGAAATTTTGTACTGGATATCCACGGGGTTACTGATCCCTGTGTTGATTTTGTTGATTCTGTTTTTTCTGCGATCCTTGATCTTAATTGGGACTTTTTACGGCATGTACATTCATAAAATGCGGTTTAATAAAAAGTTTAGGGACCGTATCGCAACGTTGAGCAGGGAAAATGTGCGGCAAGTGTTGGGGGAGTTTCCCTCCGGTGGGAAATTACTTTTGTCCGAGTTTATTGGAAAAGTGAGGGACTCCAAGTCTGAGCGGGTCTACTATGAGAAGCTGTTAAGTGATTTTGAGGTTGCCTGTCAGAAAGATCTCTCTATGAGCCAGACGCTGGCTAAGGTGGGACCCATTCTTGGTTTGATGGGAACCTTGATCCCCATGGGGCCGGCTTTGGTGGGCTTAGCCTCTGGAGATATCTCTTCTATGGCCATGAATATGCAGGTGGCTTTTGCCACTACGGTGATTGGATTGTTGAGTGGTGCCGTGGGGTTTGTGGTTACACAAGTAAAACGTCGCTGGTACACTGCTGATGTCAATAACCTGGATTTTATTGTGGAACTGTTGATGGATCAAAAGCAATAAGATGAAACGGAAAAGACACTTTTTTGATCAGGAAGAGATCGATCCGATGGCAACGGTTTCCAATCTGTTTGATGTGGCGATGGTTTTCGCTGTAGCCCTGATGGTTGCTTTGGTCTCGAGATACAACATGAATGAGATCTTCTCCAAGGAAGATTTTACCATGGTGAAAAACCCGGGAACCGAGCAGATGGAAATTATTACCAAGAAAGGGGAGAAGATTGAGTCCTATAAGGCATCGGATAAGAAGGAAACCACTGGAAATAAAGGGAAAAGGGTAGGTACCGCATATCAGCTGGAGAACGGTGAAATTATCTATATCCCCGATTAGAATAGCTCTTTTCTTCTCTTTGTGATTTATCCCTATTTGTAGGGGTTTTGGGGGTGTGTTATCCTTATTAGTGGGGGTTTTCTCGTGTGAAGATATATCGGAATATTACGCCATTAATAACCAAAAGAGAATAAAAGCGATGAATGTGAAAAAAAATGGTTTCTTGCTCCTTCTGTTAGTAGGAGTTATGAGTTTCTTGTTTGTAGCATGTGAAGAAGAAAAACCTGTGGATCCGCCGAAACCACCGCCAACTCCTCCGGCTGTTGAGTTTTTGGGTGTGGAGTCTCCCTTCCTCATCTGTGCCGGTAGAAATCCCGGCGGCGTAGGCTTTGATTTCCTTTACAAGGATCAAAAGGGTGGTGCAAACAATATGGATTCTTTGCACATGGATGATTTTGCGTATGATCTTAAGATTCGTACCATAAAAGGGGAAAAACCCAATGGACAAATGGGGGGAGCTCCTTTTATTCGTCTGCACGACGACGTTCAGGCGGTAAATTATTCGCAAGTGGATACGACCTGTAAGGGGCGTGATGCTTTTGAAGCTCTTACTGCGGAAAATATTCAGGAGTATCTGTTGGCATCGGATGCAGCTGATTTCGACCTCTCCTCTCTGCCTACCGGAACCACTGGGGCTCCCTTGATGAGTGCTTTGAAGGAAGAGTATGCCAAGTTGGTTATTGGTTGTAAATGGAAAGTGCCTGCTAATAACAATGTTGAAGGCGACGAACCTGTGTGGATTATAAAGACCCGTGAAGGTAAGATCGTTAAATTTATTGTGACTGACTTTCCGGCAAATCCGGCACCTACTCCCCGGGGGTATGTGGCCATTGAGTGGGATTTCCTTGCGGACTAGTTTATAATTACTCTCTCTCCATAAAGTCGGAGTTTTGAGCAGCGGCTGTATAGAAAGTCTGAATTCGAGGCTTGCGAAGGTTGAAATAGGGGAGTTTACTGAGGTAAATGCGATGTGTTGAGCAAAGCCGAAAGAACCCTTTGGAAGAGAAGCGTAACGAAGAAGTCGGACTTTATAGACAGACGCTAATTAAGCGTTGTGTAGTGCTCGCATAGAGAGGAGAGTCGTGTGAGCTTGACACTTGTTGCAGTGGCAGCAGAAGGAGCCCGGTGGAGGAGTTGTTCATCTATTTTGCTTGAATAACGGATCATCAACATCTTTTTGTCGCCACTGCTTTTTTTGATGACTTCTAAAATTGATTTTTCTATGAGGAATAGGGTTTTTGCTATGATGCTTTTGGGTATGGCTCTTTTTATGGCTTCTTTGGGGGGCTTTGCGCAAGGAGAGTCACTTTTCTTCCGGGGAGTGGTGTTGGATGCCTCTTCTCACGCCCCTGTGGCCTATGCACATGTGTTGGAGGAGGGGAGTGCCCGGGGAGTAACCACCGATGAAGAGGGGAAGTTTCAGTTATCGCTCCGTGATCATGAAGGTTCCACTTTGGTGATTAGTCATCTAGGGTATGAGCCTCAAAAGCTGGTTATCCATAGGGAGGCGTTGTTGACTCCTCAGACCTTCTATTTGAAGCCTGTGAGTATGGAGCTATCAGATGTGGTGATCTCTGCGAGCCTCTATGAGCAGCCCATGAAGAACCTCACGCGGTCAGCTCACTTGATTCCCCCCAGGGAGATTGTCTCTCAGATGCGCTCAAATATGGCCGATCTTTTGGCGGATATTCCCGGTTTTACCCAAGTTTGGGAATATCACTCTCCCATTATCTTACGGGGCCTTAACTCCAACCGGTTGTTGATCCTAAAGGATGGGAACCGTCGTATTGGTACGTTTCCTGGTGGTTATTTTGGCCAGGATATGAATATTTACGATACCAAAAGGGTTGAGGTGATCAAAGGACCCGGGTCCGTGATTTATGGTAGTGGTGCTATCTCGGGGATTATTAATGTGATTAGTGACGAACCCTTTGATGGTAATGAGAATAGGGTGCAGATTCACTCCGGTTATGGATCCAACAATAATGAGTTTTTGGAGATATTGAAAGTCCGTCATAAGCGGGAGAAGTTTGGATTTTCCCTGAATGGGAAGTACCGGAAGACGGGAGCCATGAGATATGGTGGCGGTGAGATAGCAAAGAATAGCGATGTGGAAGATCGGGATGTGGCCTTGAATACTGGTTATAAATTCTCAGAAGTACATAAAGTTCTTCTCAATGCTACCTATCACTATGGGGATTGGGGAAAGCCAAGGGGATTTAATGGCCCTACAAAGTTTTTTACGAAGATTCGTAATAAGGAGCAGAGTTTTCATGCCGATATGTCGTATACCTACTCTCCCAAAAATAAGATAGTGGAGTTTGTGCGGGTAAACTTTTTTTATGATGATGGCTGGCGCGACTACTATCAATATAAGTTTAGTGCCGTAAGTGGTCGGGTCTCTTCATTAAATCTTCACCATTATAAAAATGACTATGGTGGAACCCGGATCTTTACCAAGATTCGCCCCTCGGAGAATCATACCCTTACAACGGGCGTTGACGGCTACTATTTCCGTTTGGATAATCCATTGGAACTATTTGATTTTTATAATGATACTCATGGATATGTGGAGGGTTCTAAGAATACGGGGCAGGATAACCTGAGTGCCTTTGTGCGCGATGAGTGGAGTGCTTTTGATCGGGTCCGTCTAATAACGGGGCTTCGCTATGATCTTTACCGGGTGATTGAGGGAGAAGGAGAACTTTCGCAGGCACGCCGAGCCAACAGGGAGGCGCTTAGTGGCAATGTGGGGGTGGTCTATGCCCCTAAGGAGAGCTTTCGTATCTCGCTGAATGCGGGGAGGGCTTTTCGGATGCCTACTGCCGAGGAGCTCTATGTGAAAGTGGTTAGTTGTAAGGGAGTTAAACAGGGAAATCCTGCTCTTAGCCCGGAGTATGGCTGGAATTTTGACCTGGGCCTCCGTGGCCAGGCTCTGGATCATCGGATGAAGTTTGATCTAGCCCTTTTCCATAATCTGTTGGATGGTTTTATCAATGAAGCTCCATCTGATGATCCTGATGTGGATTTTACGTTGGAGAATACCAATGCGCAACTGACCGGGGGAGAACTCTCTTTAGCCTACCGGATTCCCCGTGTTTTCGGGGGAGGCCAGGTACTTACCCTTCGGGGAGGAGCCTCGTACGTGTATGGGGTTGAACTATCCGATGATCAGTCAAAACCACTGTTTGGAATGCCGCCGCTTACGGTGAAACTTGACCTTCGATATCAGGGAACTACTTCTTATCGGTGGTTAACAGGCTATGTGGTGAGATTGAACCCAGCGTATGCGGCTCCCCAAAAACGTGTGGCTGAGATTCCGGAAGGGACAGGAGGGGGGCCTTGGGGTTATGTGCCCTCAGAAGCACATTTTGTGATTAATGCCTCCTTGGAGTTGCGTTCTCATTTGCTGCCCGGACATCCCCAGTTAAGGTTGGTGTGTGAGAACCTGTTGGATGATGATTATCGTCCTTTCGGCTCTTACATCCCTGCAATGGGAAGGAACATAAAACTTATCCTCTCCTTCTCTTTTTAAAATGTCGTAATATTAAGTCTTTGTGTCACTACGCCCTATAACGGAATGATCTTTTGTGAAATGGCGTAAATGGTGAGGCCGGAGATGCTCTTAATACCGGTTTTTTCGGAGATGTTTTTTCGATGGCTGATGACGGTGTGGATGCTGATGTTGAGTTCGTCGGCAATCTCTTTGTTGGATAATCCCTTGGTAATGGCAATAAGAACTTCCAATTCCCTCTCCGTAAGGTCATCATTGGTGAGGGTCGTTTCTCGTTCCGTGGATAAAAGATGATCGATTTTCCCCATGATCGCCAAGCTGTTGTCGGTGATTGTAATGGTCTCGTCGAAGAGCCTGAGAACCTCTTGGGGAAAGAGTTGGTATACGATGGCTACCACAGACGTGGCAGGATAACTCTTCTTGAATCGAATGAAATTCTTTTCCTGATTTAGGATGAGGGAAGGGTTGATGAAAATGATATCTACATCATGTCTTAAGCAATGATTTTCGAGATCCTGGAAATGGTCAATTCGAGAGACGATCAAGGCTGGGTTATGTCCTTTTAGCATGGATAACAACCCTTCTGATAGGATCTCAGAATGTTCGGTAATGGTGATGCGAAGAATCTTTTTATCCATGATTGATTTTTTGCGGAGGCATATTCGTTTTTAGATCATAGCTGTTTAGGAACTAACGACGATATTCCAGTCTCTCAACAATGGGAAGGAGTATTTGTTCTTCAATTCTTGAATGTACCGTGAGATCCTTTTGAAGTTCGAAGAGTTTAAGGAGAATTTTTCGGCGAATAGAGATCCCTTTCTCCATACTGATATGTTGCAACAGGAGTGTTTTAAGGTCGGATAGTTTGGTCTCGATATCAGAGTGGTGATTTTTGTACTCTGCAGCAGAGAAAGAGTGGTTTGTTACCCGGTTGTTGCTTAACATCTCATAGAAGTAGGGAAACGCGTATTTGTCTTCATAATCCAAGTGTTCAATAACCTCGGCAAAGTACTCCCTGAAGAAAGTTTCTATCTGTGTAAATTCAATGGGGTTTGAGATCTCTTTGAGGCGTCCGATAAGCGTCTCTATCTCTGGATATTTCTCTTTGATGTATTGCTTATGGGTGTTTTTGAGAAAGGAGAGGATGGTTGGGATGTCTTCTTCGGTAATATGCGTGATATCAGGTTGACCGGTTTCCCCATTGTACATATCACCAATTAAAATCATTAGATGGGGATTAATTTGGCTCTCTGCGCAGATGTTGGCAATGGTTTTATGTTTTATGGGATGGGATATGTTGAAATATTCAAGCATGAACAAGAGCGAGGGGTTGTCTTCAATGGCAGTTGCAAGGCGTTGTTCAGGAAAGAGTTTCGTAATCATTGTTGATAATTTGATGAACAAAGTTACGGTTTATATTCGATTCTTTCCGCTTCTCCTTGTAAAATTTACCTCCTCTCAGGAAGAGGCCCTCTCCTCATTGTCCCTCTAGCGGTTGGGGATGTTATTACGTGGTAGATTCCTCTGGTTGGCATATCAGCATACGCCTACTACCGCTCTTCTCTTGTTGCTCCTCTTGCGGGGGTATTAGAAAACCGATCACTCTTTTATGAGCCCTGGTTGCTCTTTTTTAGGGAGACTCCCGCGCCAAAATAGAGCTTCTTTTTTAGGGGATTATAGATAAAGTGTGTGTTGACTAACAGGGCAAAGGCCTCTCGTTTGATGAGAGGGTATTCTGCTGCAATTTCCATGTTTACAATGCCCCTTTTGGAACCATAGATGCCTTCCCATAGACTGTAACCTAGTAGAATACGGGTGTTCATCTCGTCAAATGATTGGGTGTATCCCAGCTCTAGGTAGGTGCTGTAGTAGTTTTTGCCTTTGGCATTGAGGTCGCAGCCCCAAAACAGGGTGCTTGCCATAAGAGTAAAAGGCGTCCTGGGAATGTTGTATGCAATTTGTAGGTCTGTTAAGTGGGGGGTGGTATGGCTTTTCACGTCGGTAAATTCGTCGCTAAAGATCCTCTCCCTGGGACAATAGTAGTCCAACAGTGTGATGGTGAGGTTTTTCTGATTCCAGGAGAGGTAAAAGTCAACCTCTTTGTAGGAGCTGTTAAGAGCTATCCCATTCCATATTCCCGCTTGAAGGGATTTGGTGATCTGTAAATTACCTCCCAACTCCAGACTCAGTCCTTGTCCGGTCTTTATGCCTCGCCAGTAGTGTTGGTTCTGTAACGATAGCGAAAGGTCTCCTTTTATGTTTGTGGTATGGGCGGTCTTCTCCTCATCGTTGTTTCCTTTGGAAAGAAAGGGTGCACACATACACCATAAGAAGGCAAGAATAATGGTTGTCCGTTGCTTCATTGCTCAAAAATTTTCGCGGGCAAACATACACTATTTTTTACTACTTTCGTGCCCTGATATATAGATTAATTGGGAAATGTAAATTAAGTTGTCATGGCAGCCTTAAAACAACTCCGCAATAGCCTATTTCTGAAGAAAAGACGCTACGAGGCTTTTATTTTTTTGTTATTCTTCTTTGCCTTTTTTGGGGGGTTGGGCTCGGTGATGGGGGTTTCTAATATGCTCAACACCATCATGAATACGGCTTGGGATCTGTTGATGAATACCGTTTTCTATTTGATGGGGATTACGGTTTTGACAGGAGCCTTGTCCCGTTTGATGATCGAGTTTGGGGTGGTACGTCTTTTGGAAGCCCTGTTGGCACCATTGATGCGCCCGCTCTTTAATCTTCCGGGAGTTTCAGCATTGGCCGGAGTGATGACCTTCTTCTCCGATAACCCTGCGATTATTTCCCTCTCCAATGACAAAAACTTCAGCCGATACTTTAAGACTTATGAGTTGGTTTCGCTGACCAACTTTGGAACATCCTTTGGCATGGGACTGATCGTGATCACCTTTATGAGTGGGTTTGGTTACTTCATGCCGGCCATGGTGGGGCTTCTTGGGGCGGTCTGTGGTGCGATTATCTCCACCCGTTTGATGCAGAGGTTCTCAAAAAAAGAGCTGGAGAAATTATCCATAAAGGAGGTTCAGGGCGATGATACCTGCATCTCGTTTAAGTCGGAGGGCTCCTCCTTTATGCGGTTGTTGAACTCCATTTTGGATGGCGGCAAGTCGGGGGTTCAGTTGGGCCTCTCCATCATTCCCGGGGTTTTGGTGATCTCTACCATCGTAATGATTCTCACCTTTGGACCCAAAGATGCTGCGGTGGGCTATCAAGGGCTTGCCTACGAAGGGGTGCCGGTGTTGCCGTGGTTGGCGCAGTATATCAGTGGTGCATTTGAGCTTCTCTTTGGCTTCGAAGATCCTGAGCTTATCGCCTTTCCCATCACCTCGCTTGGAGCTGTGGGAGCTGCCCTCTCTCTGGTGAAGATGTATGTCGCCGAGGGACTTATCAACGGTAATGCGATTGCCGTTTTTACCGCCATGGGGATGTGTTGGAGTGGCTATTTGAGTACGCACACGGCTATGCTCGATACCTTGGGGTATCGCCAACTTACCTCAAAGGCTCTGCTCTCCCACACCATTGGGGGGTTGTTTGCCGGCATCCTGGCGCACTATTTCTTTCTCTTGGCCCAACTGGTGGGCGTGTTATAGTGAGGCTATTCCTCCTCCTCTTTATGGAGGATTTTGTTGACCTCTGTCTCTGTCTTTAACAGTTTTTTGCGGCAAATATCGATGAGCTCGGTGGCTCGTTTGACCTGTATGCTGAGTTGATCAATGCTGATGTCTTCTTCCATCTCTGATACGATGGTTTCCAGCTCTTGAATGGCTTCGTCGTAGCTAATTTTCTTTGTCATTATTGTGGGTGTTACGGATGATCATGGAGGTGATGGATCCTTTGAAGAGTGTGGTCTCCACCTGATCTCCCTCTTTGAGGGAAGAGCTGTCGGTAAGTGCTTTTCCCTCCTTTAGGGTGATGGAGAAACCTCGCCTTAAGGTGTTTTCCGGGTGAAGAATCTGAACCAGTTTTTGTAGGTTACGGATTCGTTCCTCCTCCCGGAGTAGCCTGTTTTTTACGTTGCTCTCCATAAGGAGATGGTTTCTTGTTAGAAGGTTTTTCTGTTGGAATAGGGCTAGGTTTGATTTCTGCTTGATGGTAGCGGTGGTTCGCGCTATTTGCTCTTTTTCCTGGTCAAGGATGCTTTGTGTGATACGCTTTACGTTGGTGGAGAGGTTTTGGATATAACTGTTTTGGAAGTGTATGCGATGGGTTAGTTCCCTTTGGAGTCGCTGCTCGTTTCCTTTGAGGTTTGTTTTGGCCATTTCCAGGGCGCTCTGTGCATGGCGGTGGAGCGCCTCTTCACTTGTCTGAAGCCGTTGTTGAAAGTCGGCGATGGCTCCACAAATAAACATGGCCGCATCAGTGGGGGTTTTGGTCCTTTGGGAGGCAATAAGATCGCAGATGGTTTCGTCATCGGTGTGTCCGATGCCGGTGATGACTGGGAGAGACACCTGGGCGAGGATTGCACACAACTCATATTCATCGAAGCAGGTTAGGTCTAACTCGGCGCCACCGCCTCTTATGAGGATGATGACATCGTAGTCCTGATGTTGTGCCTCAATAATGCGTAGGTTACGGATGATGTCCGGTGCCGCATTCTCTCCCTGCATAATGGCGGCGAACAGGGTCGTCTCAAACGCAATGGCATGGCAATGGGTCTGAAGGGTTTTGGTGAAATCGTTTAGCCCTTTGCTTCCCGGAGCGGCGATGATGGCTAACCGCTGGGGAACAGTGGGGGGCAGGAGCTCTTTGTTCATTTCCATAAACCCCTCTTTTCTAAGTCGGGCAATGACAGCTTCTCGTTCCCTGGCCATCTCCCCCAGGGTGTATTCCGGATCAATAAACTGGATATGAATGGAGAAGCCATAGATGATGTGGAAGACCACACTCCCTTGAAAAAGGATGGTCATCCCTTTGCTTAGACGGGTTCCGGTGGCCGCCTCAAAATGCGGGATGATGCGGTTGGCATGGCTGGCCCATACCATGGCTTGAGCCTTGGACTCGATGATCCCGTAGCGGTTCTCTACAAGCTCAAGGTAATAGTGCCCTTTTTGCCCTTTTTTGATGGAGGAGATCTCTGCTTTTATCCATACCGGACGGCGAAAATGATCCTGGATTACCATCTTTAGCTCACTAGTGAGTTCCGACAAATGGTAGATGTGTCCTCTTCTATTTTCTAACCTCCAATCCATGATGAGCCTACACTTTTTCTTGTGGTAGGACAAAAATAATAGAATTTTGGGATACTTCCTGCACGCGTCGGTAGGAGGGTGGGTTAGAAGTTAAAATGGGTTCGTAATCCAAAAACCATAAACTCTTCATGGGATCCCCTGTGGTTCCAAACGTATTGGATGTGGGGTGACAGGTGCACCCATTTGTTGAGCTTCCGGATAATATAGAACTCCGCTATTTTTTCATCCTTGAGGCTTGGGTTAGAAGGGGAGTTCTCGCCATAGGCGATTCCTATGGCAAAAGCTTGTTCTCCAATGGTTTGTATAAATCGAAATCCGGTACTCCAGGAGGACCTAATTCCCCAATAACTGGCTACAGAATCATGGTTTAGCCCATATCGTCCAAAGACATTGAACTTATTGAAAAATACCTTGTCAAGACTTACGCCAAAGCCATAGTCATTGCGGGCGGCCGGTACCTGATAGCCGTACATGCGTATGTTTGCTTCAAAATCGGAGTCGGGAGCAAAGGTAAATCCCAAGCCGGCGATTTTGTACAGGTTGTTGAAGAGGTTAACCCCTTCATTTCTCTGGCTGGAGAGTCCCACCTGAAGGTGATACCGTTTGAAGAAGGTGGTTCTGAAATGCACTCCTGGGGCGTTTGAAGGAACCGCAAAGGAGGAGTTATTGATGAAGGAGCCACTGATGAACTGTGTGGTTTCGTCGTTGGCATAAGCATTGTTATCAAAGTAGTTGGTTAAATCGATCTTCCCGATGGTGACGGTTAAGATCTCTTTGAACATGGTAAATTCACCCCACGCTTCTAATACGTTGAGCCGATCGATACCGTCCGGCGATTGGGTGCTGCCGGCATCGCCATTGAGTCCCGAAAAGGTGGGGGCGTGGAGGTCGGGGCCATCGCCTCCAATGGCCTCCAGGTCGATAAACAGCAGCGTGCCTTTCCCAAAAGAGGTTGTTGCAAAGATATCGAATGAGCCTGTTCCGAAGGTTTTTGTCTCCTTATTTTTGAGGGTAAATTGATTGATGTTGGTTACATTGCCATTGAAGATCAATTGTCCCGGACGCTGTTGTATCTTTTTGAGAAGTTCATCGATTCGTTTATACCGGGAGCGTGTTTCAAATTGAACCTCTCCCGTGTCGCTTGTGCTAAAGATGGCCAGCATCTCCTCTATGTCCGTTTTCCCTTTCGTTACGCCCTGTTTTAGCGCTTGTATCTCGGAGTCCATTACGATGACCCTGTTTCGCAACGAATCAATTTGTGCCTCCAGTGAGGAGATCCTTTGGGAAGGGACGGTGGTCGTATCCCTCTTCTGTGCATGTAGCCATACCGGAATCAGCAGGGCTGCAATAAGAATGACTCTGTTCATAGGTCGTGCATTTTTTGAGTTACACCATAAGCCTACGCTTACAAAGGTATCCTATTTTTTCATCACCAATTCATACGTATTGTATTTCTTGTTCTTTTTTTTAAAGACTGATTATAAGTGTGTTGAGTTGTTTTCTTGGGTGGGGCGTTCGATTTTCAGTCTTGGAAAGCCTCGAATTCGAATGTGCTATACGGCCTCGAATTAACAATTGCATAGGGAAGCCAACATGGAATAGGTTGTGGTTGTTTTTGCGGTAGAGAACGGCATAAAAAAAGGCTGTTTCAGTAGGAAACAGCCTTTGTATGGGGGAATAGGGCGTGCAATCTTTATAGTCCTAATTTCTTGCGAATGTGTTTGGGGATGGCATCCTTATGAAGCATGATATCGATGGTCTGTTGAGCCACGAAGGGTTTACTGGCGTAGAAGAATCCTTCATAGTCGTTGCCGGTGATATTCCAGCTATTTTTCACCTTATAGTATTCGTTGCCATTTTGATCTTTGGCCATACCACACAGCAGCATTCCATGGTCGTCTGTGGTGAGGTAGTTGTCGAAATGTTCCTGGCGCATCTCCTGCGTAATCTCTTTTTCTACCACACTGCCGTCAAAATTGTAGAGTCTATTTTGCTGCTCTTTTTTGCTCATCTCATCCCATTTGGCTACTTCGGAGCCGGCACTTGCTTCGATGGGTTTCTCCGGTAAGATGGCCACGCCATTTTTCCAGGAAAAACCTTTGTTACTTATGTCAGCACCCCAGCCAATGGTGTAACCGTTTTCGATGGCATAGTCGATCACCTCCATCATCTCATTTAACGGTACGTTGTATACCACGTCATGAAGCCAATTGTCCGGAACTTCAATGATAAAGGGCTCATAGAAGGGGTGGTGGGTGAAAGAGGAAATTTCTACGTAGTCATCCATGTCGAGTCCTAACTCCTTGGCAAAGGATTGAGGGGTATACTCTTTTCCTTCGTAGAGGAAGGTTTCCGGTGTTTCGCCCAGATAAGCATCGAGGATTCCTTCGTACCCCTGCATCCACACCTTGGTGAGTTTGCGGTTTTTATTTTTTACGATACCCTCCACGTAGTTTTTGAGCACCTCTTCCTGTTCGCCATGGACAAACTTCTCTTCTCCTTCCGGCAGTCCGGTGTAGGCTCCTTCCGGCACAATGCCGAAGTTTTTCCATACCCATGTTACGTCGTGGAATGCTCCACCGCCACCGAAGTTGAGGTTTCCATGCCAACGCACATAACGGTTGGCTTTCTCCTCAAAACAGTTGCGAATGATAAAGGCCTCTGAAAGGTCGTATTCGCCTTTTCCCATGCGCAAAAGTTCGGCTTCCAGTAGCCCTAACCCCGAAAAGGACCAACAGGTACCGCTGCGGTATTGATCCCGTACCGCTGTTACCGGTATCTCTTTGATGACGGTAAATTCATACCCTTTTTTCTCCTCTTTTTTCTCTTCCTGAGCAAAGAGAACTGGCGCAGCCACTAAAAAGGCCAACAGTGTAACAAATAGTTTCTTCATCTGTGTGAGTTTTAATGTGTCTCTGTATGAAAACAACCCAATTCGTCGCTATATTGACTTTGTGAGCCTTTCTCTTCGTCTTCTCTTTCGAAGAGATAAGGCCTAATCGTATGACCTACAAACTTCGTTCTGGTGTCTTCTTGTGAGAGACTTGGTGAATTAATACTTTCTATACAGCCTTTTCTCAAAACGCTGATTTTATGGACAAACACTAATTAGACTACAAAAATAGAAAAAATGTCCCAATATCATCGGGCCCTCCTGAATCTTCTCCATGCCAATCTCCTTTCATGGAGCCGTGAAACCTCCCTTGCCTAAAAAACTATCTTTGCAAAACCAAAACACAAAAAAATGAAGTATACATTAAAAAAATTCAATCAGACCATGCGTTTCAGACGTTGGAAACGCACGAAAGCAGCTGTTTTTGCTTCCATTGGAAAGACCATTAGTTTGGCAAGCCTCACCACATTGGTGCTAAGTTCTTTTACCAGCAGCCTTTTTGCGCAGTTGGATACGGTTTTCCTAAAGGAGATCGAGATTCGTTCCAGTCGTATGCCGCAGTTTCTGGAGAAAACGGCAAAAGTGATCCAGTCGGCTGATGAGACAGCCCTACAACTCCTGCCTGCCGATAACCTGCACGAAGTGTTGGGGCAGGTAGGCGTGGCGGATATTCGCAGTCGTGGTGCCGACGGCATACAGTCGGATATAGCGTTTCGTGCCGGTAATTTTGAGCAGACCCTGCTACTTATCAATGGCGTAGCTATCAACGACATCCAAACAGGACACCACAACTTAAACCTGCCCGTTGCCATGCAGGATGTGCGTCGCCTTGAGATACTGCAAGGGCCCGGGAATAGGTTTTATGGTATCAACTCCTACAGTGGTGCCGTGAATATTATCACCAAACGGTATGCCGAACCTTCTCTCTCCGCCTATTACGGCTCCTATAACCGCTTTGGTGTTGCCGGTGTGGCCTCGCTCAAGAGAAAACGATTTACGGGGCTCCTTTCGGCAAGCTACCGACAGAGCGATGGCTACCTTCGTAACGACTCCATAAACAATACGGATTATAAAACGACGAATCTATTCTTTTCCGGAAGCCTGAATATGGGCATTGCTCCTCTTATGATCGATGCGGGGTTTGTTCGTAAGTCTTTTGGTGCCAATGACTTTTATACTCCGGCCTTCCCCTGGCAATACGAAGCGCTGAATACCGGATTTCTCTTGCTTAGCAGCTCCTTTGGGAAGCAAATCCGGTTTGAACCTGCCCTCTTCTACCGGCGTAATCAAGATCGTTTTGAACTGTTTCGGGAAGATGTTTATGCGCGCACAAATGGTTTTTTTGTCCATGGGAATGATACTGCAGGGTTTGGCGGTGGCTACTACTATAAGGGCCACAACCATCATGTTAGTCACGTGGCAGGAGCAAAACTTAACATGCGCTACAGCGGGGAGTATGCCAAAACTACCTTCGGCTTTGAACTTCGGGAAGAGCGTTTGTTCAGTAATGTGCTGGGAGAGGAGATGACGGAGAGACGCCGTGTTCCGGGGAACCCGGATGCCTATTTTACCCGCAGTGCTCAGCGCTTGCGCGGTAACCTGTTTGGCGAATACTATGTGAAGAAGAATAGGATCGCCTTTTCCGGCGGTGGGGCGTTGACCCTTTCCAATGTGTGGCAACCGCTGTTGACCGGTGGCGTGGATGTGAGTTATGACCTCTGGCCCCAATATATGCTTTATATGGCTGTAAACCGTACGGCGCGCCTTCCCTCCTATACCGACCTCTACTATTCCGGCCCACTGAATATAGGCAATCCCGACCTGAAACCCGAAACGGCCCTTAACGGGGAGTTGGGGATCAAAAGACATACCCGCAAGGTGCTGATGTACCTTAATGGGTTTTATCGCTATGGACAAAATACCATCGATTGGGCCAAAGAGAAGGAGAGTGACAAGTGGCAAAGTAGGAATATCACTCAGCTTAACACCTTTGGTACCGAGGTGGGAACCCAGATGCACTTCTCCGAAAAAGAGGGTCTTCGCTATCTCTTTGTCTCCTATAGTTTTGCTTGGATGGCAGAGCCGGAGAACCCCTTTATCTCCAAATATGTGTTAGACTACCTGAAACATGCCCTGCGGATCGCCTCCGCTTATACCTATCGCCACCTGGACTTTTCAGCTACCTTGCGCGCAGAGGACCGTGCAGGGAGCTATATCGACTATGATCGGGCGGGCTTCCCGGAGACCGCATACGCTCCCTACCTGTTGCTTGACTTGAAGGCGGTCTATCACCTCTCTGAGGTGAGTTTTTATGTGACGGTGAACAACGTGCTTAACACGCAGTACCATGAAATTGCTTCGGTGAAGATGCCCGGCATACAGTTTCAGGCCGGTGTGACGTGGCGTGCTTCCAAAAGATAACCCGATGCCGTACATGGAGCCTTGTCCCGCATGGGAATAGGCATAAATTCGTACCTTTGCCTCTCCATGTATCGATATGTACTCCATCTGGCCTATAACGGCAAAGCTTACCATGGCTGGCAGCGGCAACCGGGCGCAATCTCGGTGCAGGAGGTCATGGAAGAGTGTCTTCAGCGATTGGTGGAGAAAGAGATTAATGTGGTAGGAGCCGGCAGAACCGATACCGGGGTGCACGCTGCCGACTTCTACCTCCATTTTGATACGGTTTCCCCCCTTCCCCCCGGAGAGGAGGCACAACAGCTGTTGTTTAAGATTAACCGCTTTCTGCCGGGAGATATAGTGGTGTATGGCCTCTTTCGTGCAGCGACGGATTTTCATGCGCGCTTTTCGGCCCTATCCCGACAGTATGTCTACCGTATAGCCCGTGTGCGAGACCCCTTTGCCCAGGACTTCTCCCATGAGATTTATGGCCCCTTGGATGTGGAAGCCATGAATCGTGCGTGTGAGATCCTTTTTGCGTATAAGGACTTCAGCTGTTTCTCCAAGTCGCACACCCAGACGAAAACCAATAATTGTACCATTATGGATGCTCATTGGAAGAGGGTGGGAGATAAGCTGACCTTTACCATTGAAGCTGATCGCTTCTTGCGCAATATGGTGCGAGCTATCGTTGGGACACTATTGGAGGTTGGAAAAGGAAAGATGGGGGCAGAGGAGATGCATGGGGTTATCCGTTCGAAGGACCGCGGCAAAGCCGGGACGTCAGTGCCTGCCCAGGCACTCTTTCTTACCAGGATTTCCTATCCCCCTGATAGCTTTCATCCGCTTTGATCTTTAATGGATCCTTTTTGTTCCACGGTAAGGTAAACACTCCTCTTTCCTTGTCCCATGCTTTTGTGACTTTTTTTCCCAAGGTTTGAATAATAACCTGCATTAAACGAATCATAAATTCACCTTCTTGTGAAAAAGGGAGATAGCCACTCTCTAAATACTTTTTAAACAAAGGCAAAGGATGCTTTATAAGCGGCAATTGAACCTCCTTGTTAAGGATTTGTGTTAGGGAGAAAGGGGCAATCTCCTGTCGGTGAGAAAAATTTAAGCATTCCCAAAAAATATCCCCTGCATCTTGTAAATGGTTTTCATTTTGCAGATGTGAGATTGTTTGTTCGGCTTTAGTGCGTAGAAATACAAAAAATGCACTATAAAAAGTGCATTTTTTGATAAAAAGTGTATTTTTTGTAGTGCAAAAATGGTGGATGGGGCTTAAAAGTTCTCCAATGCTTCCAGTAGTACTTTCTTGCGCTCCTCTGAGGCAAAACTACTCTCAAAGGCATTCTTCATAAGTTGGTAAACTTGTTGCGGTTGTAAGGGTTGTGCCTCTGCCAATGCCAAAAGGTTGGCGTTGAGGTTACCTCCAAAATAGGCCGGGTCGTCGGAGTTGGCGGTTACCTTGAGTCCGCTCTCCAACATCTGTAGCAGGGGGTGTACCTTCAGAGAGGGTACATTGCATAGCTTCACGTTGGATAGGGGGCAAACCGTCAACGGAACCTGCTCCTTTACCAAGTGTTTCACCAGTTGGGGGTCCTCCAAACTGCGGTTGCCATGGTCTATGCGGTGGACATGCAACAGCTCCAAGGCCTCCTTCACGTACTCCGCAGGTCCCTCTTCGCCGGCATGAGCCACCAGGCGTAACCCGGCGGCCTCGGCCTTGGCAAACACCCGTTGGAAGAGGGAGGGGGGGAAGCCCTTCTCGGAAGAGTCCAGCCCGACACCGACGATTTTGTCCAGATGTGGTTGAGCCATCTCCCATGTCTCCATGGCTTTTTGCTCAGGCAGATGCCTTAAAAAGGAGAGGATCAGCAGACTGCTTAACCCCCACTGTTTCTCTGCATCTTGCATGGCTCGGTAGATGCCGTTGATGACGGTCTCGAAGGCAATCCCTCTATCGGTGTGGGTCTGGGGGTCGAAAAAGATCTCTGTATGCAGGATATGTTGCGCGTGGGCATCCTTCAAATAAGCCCATGTGAGGTCATAAAAGTCTTGCTCTTGAATCAATACCCCTGCCCCGGCATAATAGATGTCCAGAAAATCCTGCAAATTGCCGAACTCATAGGCCGCTCTCACCGCTTCCACATGGGCGTAGGGGAGTTGTATCCCATTACGTTGCGCTAAGGTAAACATCAATTCAGGCTGCAAACTTCCTTCGATATGGATATGCAACTCCGCTTTGGGGATTTGGCGAATGTAGTTTTGTAAGGTCATAGGTTTACGGTTTTTGTGCAACATGAAGGGGCGTTAGCCTTTAAGAAACCCCATATATTCGACAAGCTCTCTTACACAGGCGTCTCCGCCATTACGGGTTAAGATATGGCTGCAAAGATCCCTGATGACGGGAACCGCATCTGCGGGGCAGGCCGAGAGCCCCACTTGCTTCAACACCTCTCTATCGTTAATATCATCGCCGATAAAAGCAACCTGAGAGAGGGAGATCCCCATCTCCTTACACCATCTCGTTAGCACCTCGAGTTTCTCTCCGCTTCCAACCCAGACCCGTTTTACGCCCAACATATCCGCACGGTATTGAACCAGGTCATGATTCTTCCCGGAACTGATAAATCCCACCTCAATTCCCTGTTTCAGCAGCTGTTTAATGGCCATTCCATCCTTGGTGTTGAATCGTTTGGATTCTGTTTTGTCGGAGTGGACAACCATGCCCCCATCGGTCATAACGCCGTCGATATCCAGTGCCAGCATTTTGCAGTCGAAATCGTTATGCAGCGTCTCTTTGTGGGTGAAAAGAGCGGAGAGGCCGCTTTGCAACCGGTGGGATAAGCGTAGTAACTCGGAGGGGCGGAGGGGCGCCTCTGCATTTAAGGCCGCTTGAATGTCTGCCGGTTTGATGTCTGCCTGTGCAGCCAACTGTTCGGGAGTGATTCCCTCTTTTTTGAGTAACTGATGTAGGTTTCGGGCAAAAACTTCCATGGGGATTGTACGGTTTAAACAATGTTACGACCAACGGCTGCCGCAATGGGGCGGAGGGATTGAAGCAGCTCTTGAAGTTGTGTGTGGTTGAGTTGTTGAGAGGCATCGCTCTTTGCCGCCGGTGGGTTGGGGTGCACCTCAATGAGGAGTCCGTCAACGTCCATGGCCATACAGGCTCGTGCCAAATGGGGCACTCCATAGGCGTACCCCATTGCGTGGCTCGGGTCCAGGATGATCGGTAGGTTGGTATGCTCTTTGAGGTAGGCCACGCCGCAAAGGTCGAGCGTAAAACGAGACTTGGTCTCGAAAGTACGAATACCCCGTTCGCAAAGGATTACGTTGGGGTTGCCTCCGGATAAGATGAATTCAGCTGCCTGCACGAACTCTTGGAGCGTTGTCCCGAAACCGCGTTTGAGGAGGATGGGTTTTTGGATCTTTCCACAGGTGCGAAGGATGCCTTGGTCATACATGGCCTTGGCTCCAATTTGTACCACATCTGCGTATGCGATGACCTCCTCAACGTGGGTGCTGTCTCGTACCTCGGTGACAATACTGAACCCATATTTCTGCCGGATCTTGTCCAACAGCTTGAGGCCCTCCAGCCCCATTCCCTGAAAACTATAGGGGGAGGTTCTCGGTTTAAAAGAACCGGCTCGTAGCGCACTTAACCCATTGGCTTTAAGTAGTTGAGCCGTTTGCTCAATCTGCTCTTCCGACTCTACACTACAGGGGCCTGTTATTAGGATACTCTCCCTCTTTCCCGTGGAAAAATTACCAATGTTGACGTTGCGTGTGGAGGGGCGGAATTTCCGGGAAGACAACTGCATATCATTATCAAATGACCAGGATGCTGCGATCATCTCCTCGTCTGCGGGATTGATTGCCTTTACGGAAGAGGAGTTCACCAGAAGTGTCCGGTGTTCGTCCTGTACCACAAAGGCGTTATAGTTTTCTGCAAGATGGGTGATTTGCTCTTTTGTTAGACTTTTTCTAAGCTCAATTATCATAACTCTCCTCGAATTAGGTTGTTAAATTTAAGGGTACCGCAAAGGATACCTTTTTCGTCAATTACGGGTAGAAATAATACGGGGAAGGATAATCCTTTGATGTATTTCATCATCTCATTGACGGAGTTGTGTTGCCCAATAATGGCCGGCTTCGTGTTGATGATCTCTTCTAGTTTAATGGTCTGAGGGTGGCTTAAATTGCGAATTAGGGCTCGCCTGATATCCGCATTTGAGATGATTCCCAGAAGTTTCCCTTCGTCATCCACGATGTTGACAAAACCCATGCGAAAATCATCCACACGCTTTAACATGGTCATCATGGTAAATTCCGATGCCTTCAGTACGGGGATTTCCTCCAAACCGATCATAAAGTCTTTGACCTTAAATCCTGATCCTTCGGCGTCGGAGCGCAATTTGATCATGGCCGAACCCATAAACTCCTGTCGAAGCAGGTAGGAACCTACTACGGCCACATAGACTCCCATGTTTCGCAAGATAAAGGAGAGGTCTGCGTTGATGCCTCCATCCACATGGATCTGTTTATCGGGGTGTTTCCTCCGAAAGGCGCGAATTTTTTTGAAATTTTCTTTTTGAAAAGACTGTCCGCTTACGCCCGGCGTCGTGGCCATGAAAAGAATGTGGTTCACCCTTTCAGCATACGCCTCAAACACCGCAATATCCGTTTCGGTGGTGAGGGCAATACCCGTATTACATCCCAGATCGTCGGGGATCTCCAGATGGCGGGTTAGGGGCTCGTATTGAAAGGTTACAGACTCAATTCCCGATTGTCGGATTTGATGGAAATACCTTTCCGGTTCCGGGGTAATTAGGTGTAGGTCTATGGGCGTTTTTGATAACGCCTTAATCGTTTGAATGTCTTCAAACACCGCAGGGTTGTCGTTGCAGTCGATGTGAAAAAAATCACTGTGGTAAGCATCGAGCTCACGAAGAAGACTACTGAGTTCTATCCCTTGGGCGGAATATATGGATGCAGATATTTTCATGGTACCTTAGTGGCACAAAGGTATAAATTTTGGCGTATCGGTTTTTTGTGTTGTGCTATTTCAATTCAAGTTGGTCAATGCGGTTGCCGATGGTAAATGCTTTGATCTCGGTTTCCAAGTGGTTAAAATCCTGTTGCATTACTTTTTTGATGATTTTTCCCTCCTTCATGAGGTAGATCTCATCGCACGTATCGGCCAACGTTGAGAAGATATGCGAAGAGATGATCACGGTCTTTCCCATCGCTTTCAGTCGTTTTATGATCTCAGTGATCACCATGTTGCTTTGGATATCAACACCATTAAAAGGTTCATCCAATACAAACACTTCATTGTTCTGTAAAAGGATGGCCGTTAGGGCCAACTTCTTCTTCATGCCACTGGAGTAGGTGGAAACATATTGGTGTAAAGGCAAATCAAAGATGTTTTTTGCTGTTGGGTTTGATAGGGGCGTTTGTCTTGCATTGGCCAGCAGTTGCAGGTACTCTTTTCCGGTGATTTTTGGAAAGAAGAAGGGCTCTGTCAAAAGTAATCCCAAATGGTTCTTGAGGGGATGAAGGTTGGAGGATATGGATCCTTTGTAGTTTTCCAGTCCTGCAATGCATCGAAATAGGGTGGTTTTTCCCGCCCCATTTTCCCCCACGATTCCGTAGACGTTTCCCCGCTCAAATGCTAAGTTGATGCCGCTAAGCACCTGTTTTCGTCCGTAAAATTTCGATAACTGTTCAACCCTAATCATGTGAGTATTTTTTGGAGTCTTTGTACTGCTTGGAGATAAAAGAGCGGAATAAGCAAAAGGAGTATGGGTGGAAATAGAAAACTTACCACCATTAGTATCCCTTGCAATAGTCCGATCTCTTTGGGAAAGGAGGTGTATTTGGCAAAGATTATGGTTATGAGGTAGATGCAACACAGCATAAAAAAGAGGAGTAATAGGGTGATCTCCGTGGGGAAATAGAGGGATAGCGCTATAAGGGAGGGTACACTTAACAGGGCGAAGTAGAGGAGTCCGGTTTTTACCTTTTCCCATAGGAATTTCTTTGCGGATAGGTTATAGTTCCATACAAAATATACCTTTTCCACATTGACATAATAGGATAAGCAGGTGATGCCTATTAAGAGCATGGCGAAAATTCCAAGGTTGAAATTTTCCACAGCTCCTGCCATATAGGTTAGGAAATAGGCGATGGGAAAGAGGTAGAAACTCTTTCTGAAACCGATGGTAAACTCAAAGGGTCTTTTGCCAAAGGGGGTTGGGATGGTGATACCATTAGCCATACGAAAGGTGAAAAGCGCCACAATTACCACCAATAGGTTGAGGAGGAGAGAAAGCAAGAAGGATGTGTGATATATTAGGAAGAGGGTGAAAGGCATGGCGACGGTCAGGTTCTCCATGATTCTTACCATGCGATACCTCTTTTTGCTAAAGATGGAGCGGAGGAAGAAATTTCTGTGGTATTCACTTAGTCTTAAGGTTAAACTTAAGCCCAATAGCCCATAGAGATAGGGGGCAAATTCCGTTTTTCGAAAGAGATAGAGGGAAAAGAGGGAGAAGAGAACCGGCAAAAGGATATAGGCTACGGGGAGGGGAACTCCGAAGTCAATGATTTTTCGGTTTAGCATCTTTCGTTGAAGTTGGAAATAGCCTCTCATTTTTCGCTGTTCTTCGGCGTTAAGCCATCACGGTAATAGTGTATTCTTCCCGCTTCACAAAGGTAAGGTTTAACCCCGAATTTCGGGATATCATTTTTGGAGTGGTTGTGTGAAAAGCACAGAAAAAGGAAGGAATTGTTTAATGAGTGTTTGGGGCGTAGGACAGCTTGAACTTTTGCAGGAGTGTGAGAGATGTACTGATGGTCACCCGGCCTTCGGCCATCTACTCGATTAGGTTTTCGTGCATTATTGCTTCAATATATCAATTAACTTTTTGTTTATATACAAAGTCTCTCTTCCGACTTTTTGAGATTTAACTATTCCGGCAGTTTCTAACGCCTTTAAATATCGTGAAGCTGCTTTTCTTTCTACTCCCAGTTTATTTACAACAAATTCAATCTTCGAATACGGTTGTTCAAATAATAATTCAACAAGTTCTTTCCTGTAAATCTTAGGTGCTTTTTCCTGAACCTTAATTATCGTATTATCAAGATGGTCTTTAATATTTGTAATACGAGTAATGGTTTCTTTTGATGTACGCTCAACAGCTTTTAGCATAAATAGGATCCATTCTTCCCATTTTCCTGTTCGATTTGTTTGATTTAAAAGCCTGTAATACTCAGGTTTATTATCAATTATATATGAACTTAAGTATAAAATTGGCACATCAATTAATTCATTAAGAATCAGATAAAGAATGTTAAGAATGCGACCTGTTCTTCCATTTCCATCATAGAAAGGGTGAATACTTTCAAACTGATAATGTAATATTGCTAAGTTTATCAATGGTGATAAGTCATCCTGTCTATTAAAATGTTGGATAAAATTAGTCAGTAAATCCAGTATCTCAGATTTATCTTGTGGAGGCGTATAAACAATTTCACCTGTTTTATCATTTTTTAAAACAGTTCCCGGAGTACTTCTAATCCCTGCTGTATTATCAATTAATTGTTGCTGAATGCTTATGATGTCATTGACTTTTAAAAATCTTTGTTTTTGTACAAGGTCAAATCCATGAAATATGGCTCTACGATAATTTACAACTTCTTTTGTCTCGGGAGAAATAGATGTTTTATTAACGGTCAATGCTTTGTATAACTCATCTTCAGTTGTTATAATATTCTCTATCTCTGAACTATCTTTTGCTTCCTGTAATACGATAGCATTAATCAACATTGCTTGATTAGGAATGGTCTTTGCAATCCCCTTTAATTCGGCTAACGCTGCTGTTGATTTATTGGTTTGTCTCAATATGTCAATGGTTTCCACTTTTTCCCTCCGTGGTGGAAGTTTCTTAAGGTTATAATGTGGTGCCTTTTGTCCCATATTTTTTTTATTTGTCCCAAAAATACAGAATTAAGTACAAATGCCAATATCTGCTGTGTCTTTTTTGCTGGCACATTGGTTGCAAGAATAATACGACCCTGATGGGGTCGCACAAAACGCTAAATTAGGCCGCTATAAACATGTATTTCCTGCGGACTAAAAAGAAGAAACCCTGTACGAGGCCGACGGTTTTGTAGGGGGAAAGGTTCATGCTAATTAACCGTTACAGATCGCTTCGATCTTGCGTCTCAAGACCTTGACTTGATAGACAGACTCTTCTCAAAACGCTGACTTTATGGACAGACACTAAATGGGGATCTACCAGAAAAAATCAGGAAGATTCCTAAGGAACAATGCTGCTATACGAGAAAGGTTTAACTCCGAATTTCGGGATATCATTTTCGGAGTGGTTGTGTGAAACGCACAGAAAAATAGTTGTCGGGTGGGGTAGGAAGTGGGTGAGGGAAGCCGGGAGAGGGAATTATAGCCAATAGCGATGGTATGTCGTTATGGTTCCTCCGAATTTTAGTTTAAAACGGCGTACTCCGTAGGGGATCCCCTCTCTCCCTATCCCCATAAAGTCAAACTGTTTGTAACCTCTCTGTTGCGCATACTCCATGGCCCCCCAGGTGGTGGCCACGCCGCTATCTTTTATCGTTCTGTCTGACACAATGTACCATTCGTAACAGGTCTCTTTGCAAAATCCCAGCAGGGCTCCTCCGCATATTCGCCCCTCCCGTTTCGTTACGATCAGGCGGAATGAGTATTGCTCTCTCTTTGAATCTACTATGCCTCTGAGGATGCTTTTGGCAATCATCGGTTTTCGGATTTTTCGGTAGAGTCTTTTGAACAGATGGAGAAGGGGGACGAGATCTTCTTTTACGGCTTCTTCGGTGGTGAAAGGGCTCCTACGGATTCGTTGTATCTCCCTCTTTAGGGTAGGAGAGCTTCCCTGGAGGATCGTCTCTGGAGAGGTGATCTCTTTGACGAGGTTTAGGTAGAGCCTTGTTTTTGTGGAGCCTGTTCTGTAGGGGCTGCCCGATTTTCCATTCATCTCTCTGACCTCTATGAGGGGTGTTTGCCTGTTTTTCGACTTGCGTAGTGCGGAATGGAGTTGATAGAGGATGGTTTGAGCTTGGAGGGGCGTGCAGTGGGGATCCACCAAAGGGGCATTAATACCAATAAGTGCATGGGGGATAGCCGGCCACTGGGGAAAGAATGAGCAGGGATAGGCTGTTATGATACCATCAATATGATCCTCTTGGTCAAAGTGCAGGAGTGCCTTGTGGGGCAGTTTTCCATAGGAGCTGAAGAGGGCATGGCAATCGGGGTGTTGAAAGGGAGAGCCATGAGGGTGGTGCTCTACAAAGGAGGCCCATTCGTTGTATTTGGGGTGTTTTAGCAGCAGCATGGCTTGTTCGTGCAATGAGTATGCATAGCTCACCTATTTGACAGGTTCATGACGAAACCGAATGAGTCTCTTTATCTTGTTTTTCAGGGTTTGACCTACAAGTTCAGCGAACCAGGGGAGGAGGCGGTTGTCCCATCGTTGGGGATGGATGTTGAAGATAAGGAGAGGGGCAAGCAAATTGGATTGTAGTGCTTTCAGGAGGTGGTTGGTGTGGACAATTCCCCTATTCAGCCTCTTTCCGTAGACTTTGTCTCGTAGGTTAAATCCCCCGTAGTCCCATCGCCTTCCTGTATCGGTGAGGTAGAGAATATGCTCATAGTGAATATCGTTGGTGATCTCATAGCCAATGCCATAGTTGCGGTAGTTATAGATCTCCCAGATAGCTCTGTTGTGATGCCGGGAGCAGGGAGAGCCATGCATGCTAATACCATCTACCCAGGCAATCTTTCGGAGATGTTCCAGGGTTTCGCTAAAATCCTTGATGGCTTCTTTGGGGTTCCCCTTGTGAGCCGCTAAGTTTTCATAGTGATAGCCAATCTCATGGTTGAGGGAGGCGATCTGGGCAATGATCTGGGGATGGCGAATAATATCTTTTTTCCGAAAAAAATAGCTTGCCTTTAACCCCAGTTCATGCTCCATGTTCGCCATTTCCATAGCTCGTTGGATATAGCGATCTACGTCATGTCTTAGCGCTGCAGCTTTCGGGCTTTCAAAGCATAAAAACTCCACTACCGGCAGTAGGCGATAACCTGTGCTAAGCAGCGTCTCAATGAGAAGATGATATTTCTTCAACGTAAAATCGCGCATGTACTATCGTTTTTCTGTTAATACAGAAAAAGGTAAAACGTGCCCAAAAAACGAAAAATCTTGACTAGAAATAGCTCACCTAACCTTAGCTTAACGCAAGAGGAGAGCGCGTTTATTCGGCCGTTGTTTTTTTCCCGTAGGCCAAATCTCCGGCATCCCCTAACCCGGGAACAATATATGATCTGGCAGTAAGCTCTTCATCGATTGCTGCTGTCCAGATTGTTACATCGTTTAGGGGGAGGTTTCTGCGTAGGTAATTAATTCCTTCCATCGAAGAGATTACCGATACAATATGTATATGTTTAGGGCTTCCGAACTGTTTGAGTTCACGATAAGTGAGATAGAGCGAGGATCCCGATGCCAACATCGGATCTACCAGGATAACGCTCTTCCCCGTTAAATCGGGACAGGAGGTGTATTCTAATTGAATCTCGAAGTTATTGCCGGTGGTATGCTTTCTGTAACAACTGATGAATGCTGAAGGTGCTCTGTCAAAGTAATTTAAGAACCCTTGGTGGAACGGAATACCTGCTCGTAGAATCGTTGCTATAACCGGTTCTTCAAGAGGGAGTTCCATCTCTGCGACCCCCAGGCTAGTGACTACTTCCTGGAGACCATAAGCAAGTTCCTTACTGATTTCAAAAGCAAAAACCTCTCCCATACGTTCCAAATTGCGACGAAAACGCATGGGATCTTTCTGAATTACCTCATCACGAAGCTCGGCAAGAAACCGATTCATTATGCTCTTCTCTTTTCCAAGATTACGAATCATAGACCTCTTTTTTTGTATAATCTCTCCCTATTGATTACAAAGATACAACCGCCGTTTTACAAATCCCAATTTTCTGTGTTGCATTTTAGGTGTTTTATGTCATAAAAAGATGATTACAGACAAAGTTTGTTCCTCTGTTGATGTGATTACCGAATAGGGGTTTTAGGGTGGTCGGAAGGAGTACAGCTATAGGAGTATGCCTTGTTGTAGGTATGGGGTTGGAATCTACGTTCGAAATAGGAGCTTATCTAGAAGAAAGGGGCATATTGTTTTTTGCCAGGAGGGGTAGCGCACGCTTGTTGAACCAAAAGAGCGGTAGAAGCGGGCAAGGTTTTTGTCGTTGGAACCCTCAAAATCTAAGGTGAGGTTGCTTTCTGTATGATGGGCAATATATTGATCCAATAAAAAGGGCATGCCCCCTTGCTCTTTTCCTTTCTTGCTATTTCCACTGAAAAGAAAGATGCGTGAGACCTGACTCTTTAAGAAGACAGCTGCGGTAATGAGTTCGTTTTCTGTAGAGAACGCGCCGTAGGTGTCGATTCTGTTTTTATGAATCCCACTGTATAACAGTCGAAGCAATAGCCTGTATTCTGCCTCTTTCCATCCGTCTATTTCCCGGCCTCGGTCTTCCCTGAAGAGGTTGACAATGGCTTCGGGTTTCAGGTTTTTCATAAGGGAGAGTTGCGCTTTTTTCGCTTTTTTTAGGTTCCTCTTCAGGTTGGTGGAGTAGTGGGTTCTGAGGTGCTCTATGGGGTCAACGAGATCCAGCTCATGGTTAAGATGGAAACGAGAGAACTTCTTGGACTGATTGTGACTGTTGAGGTTGAGGTTGATATAGACGTATTTTTTGGGAATGGTATCTAAAAAAGCTTCAACGGTGGTACTATCCAAAAGAGAGCGGGAGAAGATCCCCAGTTGTTGCACGAAAAGAGGTTGAATAAGGTAGGGGATTCCATATTTTTGCTTAATGGGTAGGGGCATAAGCTGTTCGTAGTCTCCTCCTACTAAGGCTCCCCAATTGGGGGATACAATGTCAAGATACCAGGATTCGGCGTAGGGAAGAGTGTTGAAGGCGGAGCTGACCCCCTGATCCCACTTTTCCTTGTTAATTTGATGATGATGAAGAAAGGTGATGGCTTTTTTATGCATGTGATGCTCTCCCATTTTGTATCATATAATCACACAGTGTTTTCCATCCTTCCCAACGTCCTTTGTTTCCCAGTGACTCATTGTGCCATAAGGAGATAAAATGGCCATTGACGGCTTTGACTTCCGCCAGAAGGGTGTCAATAATCGCTTTGGATTCTTCCACGGACTTGCCCAGGTAATCTCGTAGTGTGCCGTCCATAAAGGCAAAAGGAAAGACCCGTAGCCCTGTGATTTGTTCCAGGTCAAGGTCATAGAAATAGTAGGGGGTGCATATTCCCGCCCGGAAGCCATAATCGTCGGCATAGCCCATGGTGTAATCTTCACGAATTCCTTTTGCCACAAGGGTGCGATAGGTGGTGGGCATGTGAAGTCGCAAAAAGTGTTGGCGGCTTTTGGTGACCTCCTTTCTTGTGATCTGCTCCAGGCGTGCAATCTCTTCAGCAACCTGGGCGGGACGGTTTCGCGACTCGTAAGAGGGATGAATGCCAATGGGTGCAATATCTGCAAGTTGTTTGATTAACTCCTGAAACCGGACGTTATACCAGTTGATATTCTTATCATATTTTCCGTAATCCCCCAAAAGAATAAAGAAGATGAGGTTCATCTCAAAACGACGTCGATAGGTGAAGAGATGGTTAAAACTGTCAAAGGGGTCGGGCTCTTTTCCTCGCAATACGCGAAATCGGTACGTTAGTTTCTTTAAGTCCCCCTTTTTTAGATCCTTGAGGATAGCGCCGAGGGTGCGGACAGGTCCTTTATTACGGATTGCCCAGGCGGAGTCCACGTCAACGGTCAGCGTGAATTGGTAGGTCGCTTGTTGTGGTTGAAAATCGGGGTATTGTGCCTGGATTTGCTCTTTCAGGTGAAGTGCATAGTGATTTACCACCGGTTTGTGTAGAAAGTTATGCTTGAAGGAGAAGCTGCTGGAGGCCTGAAAGCGGCCGTGTTCATCCGCTTGGTAAGGGTGGTACTCTTCGTAGCGGGTAACCAGAAAGAAAGCGGCAGAGAATGGGTCGTAGGGTAGTGCTCCCCCCGTTACGGGAAAGAGGCAGGGAATCCCTCGATATTCTGTGAGTTGGGGGGTGACCACCTCCTTGGTGCCCTTGGCGTGTACAAGTCCGGCAGGGGTGATTTTGAGCCCTCCGGGGGCGGGGGCATCATCATACCATAACTTGATCCCTTCATGATTGGAGTAGGTCTCTTTCTGGGTGGTGACCCGGACATTATACCCCATCAACTCTTTGAATATTAATCCTGTAATATAGTCAATCCGCGAAGTTTTATGCTTAGAGTAAAGTAGAATCATCGTTGTTATGATATGGACATGCAAGATAATAAAATTAGTGTCATGGCGGGAACGTTCTTTTATCTCTCCATATTATTTTCGTACTTTTGTGTTCCTAATCCCAACAGTTGAATGGAGAATTTTATTGTATCTGCGCGAAAATATCGTCCTCAGACTTTTGAGAGTGTTGTGGGGCAAAAGCATATTACCGAAACGTTGAAAAATGCGATTAGTCATAACCAGTTGGCTCAGGCATTTCTGTTTTGTGGACCTCGGGGGGTGGGGAAGACCACCTGTGCCCGGATTTTTGCGCGGATCATCAATTGTCAGCATCCGGGAGAGGATATGGAACCCTGTAACGTTTGTGAGTCCTGTACCTCTTTCAACAATAATGCATCCTTTAATATTCATGAGCTTGATGCCGCTTCAAATAATAGTGTGGAGGATATCCGAAGTCTGGTGGAGCGGGTGAGGATTCCTCCTCAAGTGGGAGCCTATAAGGTCTATATTATTGATGAGGTGCATATGTTGAGTTCTGCGGCCTTTAATGCCTTTTTAAAAACGCTGGAGGAGCCGCCATCGTATGCTAAATTTATCTTGGCGACCACGGAGAAGCATAAGATTATTCCCACCATATTGAGTCGGTGTCAGATTTTTGATTTTAAACGGATCACCATTCAGGATATTGCTGGCCATTTGGCGTGGGTGGCTCAGAAAGAGGGGGTTGAGGCACAGCCGGAAGCGCTGCATATTATTGCCCAAAAAGCAGATGGCGCCATGCGTGATGCCCTCTCCATCTTTGATCAATTGGTCTCCTTTTCTGGCAGTAAGATTACCTATGAGTCGGTAATAGAAAACCTGAATGTGTTGGATTATGATTACTATTTTCGTCTTATGGATTTTTTGATCCAGGGGGATGTGAAGAGTGCTCTTTTGATTCTGGATGAGATTATTGGTAATGGCTTTGATGGGCAGCATTTTATGATGGGATTTGGGGTGCATGTTCGGAACCTGCTTGTGAGCCGGGATCCTGCTACCTATGCGCTGCTGGAAGAGAGTGAACGGATGGGCGAACGATACAAGGCCCAAGGAGTGTTGTGTCGGGAGGATTTTCTGATTACCCTGCTGAAGTTGCAGAGTAAAGCTGATACGCAGTATAAAACCAGCACCAATAAGCGCCTTCTTTTAGAGTTGATGTTGATTGAGGCAGCATTGGCTTCAGGAGGGGGGCAAGCTCCGGTTACTCCATTGCCTACTACGGTGGGGCAAAAAAAAAATGACCCCGCACCGGTAAGGGCTACCCCGACTCCGGAAGCAACAAAGAGCACTGCTCCGTCTTCTGCATCCCCTTCGGTCTCTACTTCTTCGGCTATTTCGCCCAGGGAGCATCTCGCAAAAGCTGTTGCATCCTCTTCTGAGCAGGTGCCTTCTGTCGAACAGGGGGATGTGGTGGTTCCCGAAAAAGTGAGAAGTGCTCCCTTCGGTTTGCAAAGAGGGAAACGTAGCTTTTCCATCAGACAGGAGGAGGAGCAGATCCTTTCCCGCAACCGACAGCAACGGGATGAGCGTTATGAGCTTAAGCAAAAGAATGAACCGGTGGATGAAGCGGCTATGCGCGCGCTCTGGAAGGAGTGGGCTGAGTCGCATAAGGGAGATCAACTCCTGTATGGAGCCTTAACGGCATCTGAGCCTTACATGAAGGCGAATGGCGTTGTTGCAATTACCCTGGAGAGTACCATCCAGGAACGGACCATCGCAACGGTACAGGATATGCTTATGGAGTTTCTTCGAGCGCAATTGAAGAATTAT
>PDWI01000218.1_pt1 | contig 88181 bp, 77 predicted proteins | sample 1430891 | NCBI WGS metagenome assembly PDWI01 (sample SAMN01162508, study PRJNA174530) | Oral metagenome, whole genome shotgun sequencing project. | biome: Marine environment; feature: Marine mammal; material: Swab sample of the gingival sulcus; isolation source: swab sample of gingival sulcus... | reverse complement strand
AAAGGCTGCAAATGCTGCTGAATTTAACCAATAACTATGCCCACTACTATCAAGCAAAATCACAATAGTTTTTGGGAAAATCTCATCAATTTCTTTTCTATCTGGACCTTCCACTCCCCACAGTGGATTTGACCAAGTTCCCACCATCAAGAAAGGCAAATCTGGATTTTCTTTTGCAATTTTTTTCAAATAAGCATAAGTGTCTTCCTTTGAAGTTGTTGGAAGCTGGTATTTTGCAAGTTCTCCATTACTTGAAGTGACGGCAACCATTCCTGGATGTGCATGAGAATCAATAAATGAAGGTAAGATTGTTTTTCCTTTCATATCACTGACTTTGGTTGTGTCTGCTACAAATTTTTCTACTTCTGCATTGTTTCCTACAAAAATAATTTTCCCATCTTTGATAGCCATAGCTTCTGCTGTGGGATTTTTTTCATTTTCTGTGTAAATAGTTGCATTTTTCACCACCATATCTGCAATTTCTTGCTTTTGGTTTTCAGTTTGAGTTGCTGGTTTTTCGGGTGTTGCTGGTGTTTTGTCTTGATTGACATTACAGGCTGTCAGCATAAAAGTTGCTATCAGCAAAGTGAGTAAAGTTTTCAATTTCATAATAAAAAATTAAATAGATTATTTAGATATTATTGCCAATTTATAGTACGGCACTTAAAAAAGCAAGGGGGAATAAAATTCCCCCTTGCTCTAAATTCATAGTCAGAATAGTTTTTTTTCTCTTAGTTTTTATTGCTCAGAAACAACTTTGAAGCCCCTGAAAGCACTAAATGTATCCCTAATAACACTCTAATAAGAGTTATTCTCTCAACTCCATCTATACCATAAATAACTCCTGCAAAGATAATACCGAGAACTCCATTTATTATAATGGCAATTTTTAAATTTCCTTGGAAAGCAAAAGAGTGAACAATATTCGAAATACCACTCACCAATAACAACCCCGCAAACAAACAAGTAATAAACAATGTTGTTAGAGCCGGACTAACAAGAATATAGGGACCTACAAATAAAAACCCAATCGATATAATCTAGGTAGAAATATCATTCTTTTTATCACTTACAAACAAAAGAATCATTTGAAGAATGGCAACCGTTGTCAAAACCCAACCCAAAATAATAATCGAACTCAGGCTTACCAAACCAGCAAGTTGCGGAATAAAAATAAGCAATAATCCTACCACCACAGATAAAACATATGGCCATTTTTTTTGAGCGGGAACAGAAACTTTTTGTTTCATAGTATATTAAAGATAAATAATTATAAATATTCTAGATAAATACTTATTAACTAGCAAGGACGAATTTTAATCATCCTTGCTCTAAATTGATTTTAAAATTGAGACAACTAACTATTTTCAGCCATGTCAGACAACTTTTTCATTGAATGTGGCAAACTTTCAAGTAACTTTTTTCCGACAACTCTTGAGAACAAAAAACTTAAAAATCCTTTCATTTCAATTCCGTGAGTAAGGTACAAATTCCCATTTTTCTCTTCCAATAAATGAGTAAAATACATTTTTGTAAAAGGCAATGAAGCCTCAATCGCAAATTCGCTTGGCTCACTAACTGAAAAAATCTTAAATTTTGACTTTGGACCATTTTTAGGTTTCAAAACCCCAAAAACACCTGTTTCAAACTTCCCATTTATTTTAGAAAATTCAACTTCATTATCCCACTTATTCCAATTTTCTACATCAGCCCAAAGTTTCCAAATTTGTTCTCTTTTTGCCTTTGTTTGAATTGTTACTTTTTTAGACCACATAGTTTCTTTTAATTAAATACTAGATAAATTACTGCACAAATTTTTCTACCGCTTCTCGCTCTAAGGCTTGACCAATTCCAGCCAATCGCAAATTTTGTGGCTGAAAAATATCGGCCGCCAACGCATTAACTTGCTCAATCGTTACCGCTTTTAACTGGTTTTCCCAATCTTCAAAATCTTCAGTCGAGTTATACAACAACATTTCTTTAGCAAAATGATGCGCAATCGATTCAGAATCTTCTGTACTGAGTTCAATTTTTCCTAACAAATAATTTTGGGCTTTTGCAAACTCAGCCGGCGTTACCCCTTGCTCTCGCACGGCATCATACTCGGCTCGAATGGCCTCTAACGCTTTTAGTACATCTTCTTTCCGCACGCCTGCATTAGTCGAAATCAGCCCCGTATCCGTGTATTCATCAACACTGGTGCGGATTGAATAACAGTATCCTTTTTTCTCTCGAACATTTTGAAACATTCGACTACTCATATTTCCGCCCAGAATCGTCGACAGAATTTTTAACGCTGGATAATTTTTATCTTTTTCCGATGGGGCGATGGCTCCGTATGACAAATGATATTGTTCGGTTTTTTTCGTCCGCAACATAATTTTTTCGGTCGCAATGTCTTCAAACGGAAACGGCTTCCGAGTGGCTTTATGGCCAGACACTTCAGCAAAATATTGTTCTACCAAATCAAGCGAATCCTCGTTTACGGCTCCAGCCACAGTAACCACCATATTTTCGCCCACATATAACGATTGCATATACTCTTTAAATTGAGCCTGCGTAACGGTTTGAATCAACTCTTTTGTTCCAATTTGGTCTCGCCCCAATGGTTGATCGCCAAACACTAATTGCTCAAAATCCCACGAAATTTGGTACACCGGCATATCTTGATACATCGCCATTTCTTCCAAAATAACGCCTCGTTCTCGGTCAATTTCGGGCGTATCAAATTTTGAATGAATCAACATATCCGACAACACATCTAAACTTTTGCTAAAATTAGATTTCCCCGATTTGATATAATACCCAGCGTATTCTTTTCCGGTAAAGGCATTAAAACTTCCGCCAAACGCATCAACCGCTTCGGCTACCGAAGCAGGCGTAGCATATTTTTTTGCGCCTTTAAAAAACATATGTTCTAAAAAATGCGAAATCCCCGAAATATCTTTTGTTTCGTATCGAGACCCCGCTCCCGCTAAAATAAGCGTCGTTACTACATTCGTTCCAGGTAATTCAACGGCTTGTATCCTCAGTCTGTTTTTAAGTGTTCGTTGGTGTAATTTCATTATTTATAAAAGTAAGGATTATTTTTTGTAGACCAAGCCTACGATTTTTTTGATATTTTCTCAAGAAAAAACTTGGTAGCATCTTGAAAATGCCGAAACCGATCGCCTTGCAATTTTATACCGCCATACCAACGAGTAACCACCACAATCATATTTACGGCTTCAGCCCGCTGCATTACGCGTAAAATAGTCGCCGAGGCACCCGTTTCACCGTCGTCTGATTTGGTTTCCCACAACTGACCATTATGCGAAATACGCGCCGCCCAAGTATTATGCGTGGCTTGAGCATATTTTCTATCCTTTTTGAGTCGCTTCAAAAACAATTTTATTTCGTCTCGACCCGTTACGCGCCCACCACTAACCGAAAACACCGATTTACGATCCGTAATAATTTTATGGAACTGCAAAAAATCGTCGTTCATTTCTAGACGATTGAAAGACGCTGCTCCGTCTAACGCGCCAAAATCTATGCCAATTTGGTTGGTTTTCACAAAAATAATTATACCAAAACTCCCGCTTCTTTCAATATATTTATAACTAATGCTTTTATATTTTTTTCATGAGAACTAATATAGAGCATCCGACAATAATCCATTGGAGCCACCTCCTTCACAACCTTTTGAACCTCAGACAAAACGATAAAACGAAATTCATCATTCTCATTTATACCATTCTCTCTGCAGATATTTTTTGCCAGCCGCTGAACTTGCAGAGAAGCACCAGCACAAAGAGAATGATTAAGTGGTTTACATTTTTTCATTCTGTTTAATTATATCAAAAAACAAGCATTAAATCAACACTTGAAAAAGAAAACAAAAAAAATATGCTTCCTAAGAAATTATTTAAATTGCCTTTATGAATATTACTATCAACGATTTACGACAAAAATGGCTTTCGTTTTGGAAATCAAAACAACATACCATTATTCAGTCAGCCTCAGTCTTACCTCAAGACGACCCAAGTGCCTTATTTCATAATTCAGGAATGCACCCGTTAGTACCATACTTAATGGGGAAAAAACATGAATCTGGACGACGATTGGCCAATTTTCAAAAATGTATCAGAACTGGTGACATCGACGAAGTAGGTGATGCCACACATCTTACCTTTTTCGAAATGCTCGGAAACTGGTCGTTGGGAGATTTCTTCAAACAAGAACAAATTGCTTGGAGTTACGAGTTTTTAACCCAAGTGCTAGAAATTCCAACCGAAAAACTAGCTGTATCGGTATTTGCTGGAGACGAAGACGCCCCTCGAGACGAAGAAGCAGCTCAATTCTGGAAATCACATGGTATGGAGAAAATTGCCTTTTTGCCAAAAAGCGAAAATTGGTGGAGCAAAGGCGACACTGGACCTTGTGGAACTGACACCGAAATGTTTTACTGGACAGGAACCGAACCCGCTCCGGAAAGTTTTCAAGACACATTCGAAGACCCTCGTTGGGTAGAAATTTGGAATGATGTGTTTATGGAATTCAACCGCGAAGAAGACGGAAGTTTAACCGAACTTAGCCAAAAAAATATTGATACAGGAATGGGACTTGAACGAACCGTGGCGGTGCTAAACGGAAAAAAGTCGGTGTACGAAACCGACGCGTTTACTGAAATTTTACAAAAAATAGCCGAACTTTCTGACACCGATATTACCAATAACCCAACCGAAGATTCTGAAAAAGCCCATTCAGTGAGAATTATTGCCGATCACCTACGAGCCAGCACTATTTTAATAAGTGACGGCGTGGTGCCAAGTAACACCGATCAAGGCTACATTTTACGACGACTCATCCGACGAGCCGTCCGGCACGCCAAAAAAATAAATATTAACGGGGCGTTTTGTAATAGCATCGCTCAGGTGGTCATCAACAAATTAGCGGAACATTATCCAAACCTAGCCACCGAAGCCGATTTTATTGCCAAAACATTGCAAGACGAAGAAACCCAATTCCAAAAAACCCTCGTGGCGGGAGAACGAGAATTTACCAAACGCATTAACAAAATCGAAGGGAATACTTTGGACGGGAAAACCGCCTTTTACCTGTACGAAACGTATGGATTTCCCCTCGAAATGACCGAAGAATTAGCCGCCGAATACGGGAAAACCGTTGATACAGCCGAATTCAAGTTGGCTGAAACCGAACACAAAAACAAGTCTAAAGCGGGGGCCGAACAAAAGTTTAAAGGCGGATTAGCCGACGATTCGGTAGAAGTACGACGATTGCATACCGCCACGCATTTACTGCACGCCGCTCTACACAAAGTAGTAGGCCCACACGCGACCCAAAAAGGATCAAATATTACCAAGGATCGTTTACGGTTTGACTTTGTACACGATGCCAAACTGACCCCCGAACAAGTAGAAGCCGTCGAAAACTATGTCAACGAAGCTATTGCTGCGAACATAGAAATTAGCAACTGTGAAATGAGTTTAGATCAAGCCCGAGAGTCAGGTGCCATTGGATTATTTGGTGACAAATATGAGAACGAAGTAACCGTGTACACAATGGGTGACTTTTCAAAAGAAATTTGTGGCGGACCACACGCCGACAACACGGGAGAACTAGGACGATTCAAAATAAAAAAACAAGAATCGTGCGGGAAAGGGGTGCGACGAATTAAAGCCGTACTACTAGCCGAATAAAAAACACGTAATAACATAATTTAAACGCAGAATTCAACCCACTTTGGTTGAGTTCTGTTTTTGTTTCTGATAATATAAAATGAAAAATAAAAAAATAATTTAAAACACTTTTAAATGTCACATTTTGATTCATTTACCCAGTTTGCCAAAAACACCCTTATATTAGCCCAAGAAGAAATGAAAATTATGGGCGAAAAACAAGTCCAAACACATCATTTATTGCTCGCATTACTCCGCCAACCAAAATCAATGGCGTCGGAAATTTTACGAGATTTTGGCGTAACCTACGAAAATGCGTTTAAACTTGCCCACGAAATTAAAAGTGCCACCACAACCGAAAACGAAACCATTTTTTCACCCCACGCTCAAAAATGTATCGAAATGGCTGCCCAAGCCACCATTGATTTTCAACACCCAATGGTTGATAGCGAACACATTTTACTCGCCTTGATGAATCTAAAAAACTCAGGAGCCACACACATTTTATCATCAATGATGGTACGACCAGAGCAAGTATCACAACGAATAAAGGAAATTTTTTCACGCGGAAAATCGGAAAATAAAGACACGCTAACCAAACCTATGCCCATTCAAGATATTGGATCTTTTTTTGAAGGATTACAATCATTTATCATGGGAGAATCAAACCATAATCAAGACTTGAGAGACGGACAAAATCCTCACAACGAACGAACCGGCCGTAAGAAAAAACTCGCCATTGATTACTTTTGTGAAGATTTTACCACTCTCGCTTTAGACGGAAAGTTTGATAACATTATTGGACGAGAAGAAGAAATTAAACGAGTCATACAAATTCTCGCACGAAAAAATAAAAACAACCCAATCTTACTCGGTGACCCAGGAGTCGGGAAAACCGCCATTGTCGAAGGGTTAGCCCAAAAAATTATCAGTGGAAATGTTCCAGATTCGTTGGTCGATAAACGAGTATTGAGTTTATCGATGGCCGATTTAGTAGCCGGAACCAAATACCGCGGAGAATTTGAAGAACGACTAAAAACCATTATTGAAGAAGCCTCGGCTGACGAAAACGAAGTCGTACTTTTTATTGATGAAATTCACACCATCATCGGCGCAGGAAGTTCTGAAGGAACCCTTGATGCTGCTAATATTTTAAAACCCGCACTTTCACGGGGGAAAATTCAGGTAATTGGAGCCACCACCGTAGCCGAACACCGCAAACACGTAGAAAAAGATCCAGCCCTCGCACGACGGTTCCAAGCCGTCGATGTGGCCGAACCAACCACCAAAGAGGCGATTGAAATTCTCCAAGGACTGAAAAAAAATTACGAACAATACCACGCAGTTAATATTTCTGATGAAGCTATTTTAGCTGCCGTCAAATTATCTTCTCGCTATGTTTCTGACCGTTTCTTACCTGATAAAGCCATTGATTTAATTGACGAAGCTTGTGCTGGGAAAGGAGTAACCAACAAAATTAACGGGAAAGAGATTCGCCTTCTTAGAAAAGAATTATCTACACTCGCCCGAAAACGAGAAGAAGCGGTGATTAATCAAAAATATGAAAAGGCCAATGAACTCAATGAGAAGGAAGCCAAAATCCAAGAAAAAATTACGGCATTAAAACAAAAAACCGTATCGCCAAAGTCTCGCAAAACGGTTGAAGAGATAGACGTAGCCAAAGTATTAGAACTTTCAACCGGAATTCCTGTGTCAACGTTGGTGTCTGAAGAAATAAAAGAATTACAGTCACTCGAAAAGAAACTGCAAACCCATATCGTGGGGCAAGACCGTGCTATCAATACGATTTCTAAAGCCATTCGACGCGCACGAGTCGGATTACAAGCCCCAAACCGACCACTCGGAGCCTTCCTATTTTTAGGTCCAACGGGAGTTGGAAAAACTGAACTCGTAAAATTGCTCGCCAAAGAAGTCTATCATGATGAAAAATCTCTGATAAAACTTGATATGTCAGAATTTAGTCAACCACACACTGGTTCTCGATTAGTCGGAGCGACCGCTGGATATATTGGACACGAAGAAGGAGGACAATTGACAGAAAAAGTGCGAAGAAAACCTTATTCAATTGTATTGTTTGATGAAATTGAAAAAGCTCACAAGAATGTACACAACATGTTGTTGCAAATTCTGGAAGACGGAGTTTTAACCGATGGGAAAGGCAGCACGGTTTCATTTAAAAACACCATTATCATTTTGACTTCAAATATTGGAGCTGAACGATTCCAAAAAAATGCCAATGCTATTGGGTTTAATGATTCAACCGAAGACTTAATCGTTCACGAACACGAATTTGAAACACTTTCTAAAGAGGTCCTTGGTGACTTGAAAAAATCATTTTCTCCGGAATTCTTGAACCGACTTGATTCAACCGTGGTTTTCCACCCACTTGATCGAGACGCCATTAAAAAAATTATCAAAATCCAATTCACCGAATTTAAAACCCGACTCAAAGAACGAAACATTGAACTAAAAATTGGCGGAAGCACCATTAACGCCTTAGCTAAAAAAGCATATAACCCCGAATTTGGGGCTCGAGAAGTACGACGAATTCTCGTTGAAGCACTCGAAAATCCGTTAACCGAGGCTATTTTAGGAGGACAAGTAGAAAGTAATACCACGTATAAAGTGTCGTATGATTCAAAAGCCAATGAGTGTAGTTTCACAAAAATAAAGTAAAAACACTCACAAAAAAACCCGAAAAAGAAACACAAAAAAAAGTTTATGCAATAGTTTTGCATAAACTTTTTTAAAAAAAATTGAGAAAAAAAAGAAAGCACATAAAATTAGAAAGTTATTTAAACCACTATTTACAGATGAAACTTTCAATTAACAAAAAAATACTAAAAACGGCGAGCATTTTTGTCTTTATTAATGACAAAAAATGGAACAAATCTGCGTATGCCGATTTACTACCAGCCAATATTCTCAATGACATTGCGGAAAAAATAAAAAACAAACACTTTGAAGGCAAAGAAAAAGAATTATTACAAATTTTCCCTGCCAACGAAACACGAAATGTGTTTTTAGTTGGAACGGGTAACCAAGACACAAAATTAGATTTTAGAAAAGTAATAGGAAGTGCTATCCGACACGCTCAAAACAAAAAATTAACGACACTCGCATTCGTATTAGGGAAAAACATGTGTGCTAAATGCACCACAATTGCAAGTCTTTTGGCAAACTACCAATTCAGCCGCCAAACCAAACACGAAACAGTATCCATTGAAGCCGTACAAATTGTGGCACAAACCGACTTAAAAACAAGCGACGTATCAGAAGAGATTTTCTTGGCAGAGTCTGTAAACAAAACCCGCGATTTGGTAAATGCCAAAGCCAATGAAATTACACCAGAAGCATTTGTAGCCAAAGCCAAAGAACTGGGAAAAGGGCTTCGAAATCCGTTAAAGGTACGAGTTTTTGATTACAAAAAACTTGAAAAATTGAAATACGGCGGAATTTTAGGAGTCTCACAAGGGTCAAGCACCAAACCCGCTATGGTGGTATTTGAATACTTCGGCGGAAAGAAAGATGAAGCCCCACAAGCATTAGTCGGAAAAGGCGTTTGTTTTGATTCAGGAGGATACAATTTAAAACCAACTGGATCAATTGAAACCATGCACTGTGATATGGCCGGAGCCGCTAATGTATTTGGAGTGTTTAACTGGATTAAAGAAACCAAACCAAAAATAAATGTGGTTGGAGTCGTTGGTCTGGTGGAAAACATGGTTTCTGGAACGTCATACCACCCAGGAGACATTATTACCATGGCAAACGAACAAACCTGTTTGATTACTAATACTGATGCCGAAGGGCGATTAGTATTAGCTGATTGTCTCCACCACGCAGTGGAAACGTATAAACCAGCTCGAATTATGGACTTTGCAACCTTAACTGGGGCTTGCATTCGCGCTTTAGGAGACCACATCACTGGATTAGTAACCAACGATCACAAATTCTTATCCGAAATAAAAAAATCTGCTGACGTTGCTCAAGAATCTGTATGGGAACTCCCACTCAACAAATTCTTCCGTTCAAAAATTAAAGATGAAGTTGCCGACCTTCAAAACTGGACCGCTGGAGTCAACGCTGGAGCTTCTATGGCCGGAGCCTTTTTAGAAAACTTTGTGGATAGTACTCCATGGGTTCATTTTGACATTGCCGGAACCGCTTACCATGAAAAACAAGGCAACGAATTACACCCCGTTGGAGCCACAGGAGCCATCGTTCCAACCGTCATTGAATATCTAAAACAAAAGTCGTAAATCGTTGACAATTTCACCCCAAAACGATAGGTTTTGAACGATGATTGAAGCCTTATTATACTTAATACTTTCTGGAGAAATACAAAAAACTTCTCCAGATTTTATAGTACCAATAACCCAATCAATTATTCCGCATAAAAGTGTTACCAAAATCAAAGCAAAACACCTTCCTGTGCTCATGCACGATGAAAAAACCGCATTAGCCGCCGTAGATTTTGACACCCAAAAGATACTTATTTCACAAAATTTTTACCGTCCACAAAATATTGCCTCTCTTACCAAAATAATGACCACGTTAATTATTTTACAAGAGCATCAACTCGACGAAATAGTAACCATTGCTCCAGAGGCCACCGATACCATAGGGGCCAAAATCGGACTTCTAGCGTATGAGAAATTAACCGTCAAAACGCTCATTGAAGCAATGCTCATTCCATCAGCAAACGATGCCGCCCGTGCGTTGGCAATTTTCAATGCTGGAAGTGAGGCTGACTTTGTAAAAAAAATGAATAAATATGCACAAAAATGGGGACTTACCTCAGCAAAATTCTATAATGCTTCTGGCCTCGATACCGAAGACAAAAATGGCAACGCAGTGGGAAACACTCTGTCTGCCTACGATATACTAAAAATTACCCGAAAAGCCTTGCGATACCCCGTAGTGGAACAAGCCGTCAAAAAGCCAATGTTTTATGGACAATCAATTGACGAAAAATTTTCACACCAAAAACCAAATACCAACCAATTACTCGGCGGATTTCTCAATTTAAAAGGTGTAAAAACTGGCTACACAAAATTAGCCGGACAATGCCTAGTAACACTCGGAGAATCACCAACTGGCAATAAAATTCTTACCGTAATTTTAGGATCAAAAGACCGCTTTGGCGAAACCGAAAAATTTTTAAGTTGGGTTTATGATTCATTTACTTGGCAGTAGACGAACCCAACAAATATAAATATCATACCAACGAATCCATAAACAAAAACACTGATGTCGATTATTCAATTCCTTCGAAATATTATTCCTGAACGCTCGCCGGTTCGGTTGGCCTACCATAAACTCTGTGCTATTGCAGTAACTATTTGGTACCGATTCCCCTCACAAAGATTAAAGGTTATTGCCGTTACTGGAACCAGTGGAAAATCTTCAACCGTAACAATGATTCAATCACTTCTCCGCGCCTGTGGGAAAAAAGTTGGGTCTATTTCTACAATTCAAATTAATATTGATGACCAAGTTTTGCCCAATCAATCACTGCGCACAACCCTTCGTCCGAGTGAAACACAAAAACTACTCCGGAAAATGGTTTCACAAAAATGTGAATACGCCGTGATAGAAGTAAGTTCTCATGCAATTGATCAAAACAGACTTTGGGGGATAGCCATTGATACCGTAGTATTGACAAATATTTCTGACCACGAACATTTAGATTACCACGAAAATTTTTCCGATTACATTCGCACCAAAAAGAAATTATTCCAAAGCCTCAACGCTCAGTATCGAAAACCAAATGTCGACAAAACCATTATTCTAAATGCCGATGATCAACATTTTGCTTATTTCAATGAAGTTTTGTCTGATAAAAAATGGACCTATGCCCGCAAAAAAAATGGAAACATTAAGTCGTCAGATACAGAATATACCAATAAAAATACCTCATTTACGCTCAATTTACCCAATAATGTTTTACGAGCGACTTCACCATTTATTGGAGCCTATAATTTAGAAAACACACTTGCGGCTATTACCGTTTGTGTCTCGGAAGGAATCGCCCCAGAAACAATTGCCAATAGTTTGCAAAAAATGGGGAAAATACCTGGTAGACTAGAATACATTCAAGGAAATCTTCCAACCGATCCAACCGTAATTGTCGATTTTAGTTACAAACCATCATCATTTGCGGTTTTATTTGATACCTTGAGAAAACTGACCAACGGACGAATCGTGGTTGTTTGGGGTGGTGCTGGCGGACGAGCCCCAGAAAATTGGCACGAATCAGCCAAAATATTAGACGCCAACGCCGATGAAATCATCTTAACCACCGATGACCCTGGTAACATCCCTCCAAAAGATATTGCCACAGAAATTAAAAAATATATCAACCGAACAGAAGGCGACCGATTCTTTGATATTCCCGACCGCTACGAGGCCATTCGATATGCCATCCTCACCGCTGAACCAAACGATTTAGTGCTGATTGCTGGACGAGGACACGAAGCCATACAGAAAATTGGAAAAGTTGAAATTCCGTTTGATGACCGAGTAATTGCCAAAGAGATTTTGGATAATAATTAAAATTAAAAATGAAAACAAAGCACTTAAAAGCAATCATCGTTTTTTTTGCACTGATAGTCATATTATATCTTGTTAATGGTTATTACAATCAAATATTCACACACTTTAACAACGAAAAAACAGCAAAAATTGCACAATATGGAGATACATTAGGCGGAATATTTGGATTTATTTCTGCTATATTTGCCTTATATACAATAAACCAGCAAATAAAAGAGAAAAAAATAGACCGATTTGAACAAAACTTATTTCATTTGATGAATTTACATCATGAAATACGAAAAAATATAAAATACAACAACAAGGCCGGAGTAAACGCTTTTCAAGAATTCTTTAAAAAACTAACAAAAAAAGACACAATAAATTACTTATATGAAGAATTAGAAGAAACAATTACAGACAAAGAAAATTATTTTAATAAAGAGCTAAATAAAAATTTCAAAAAAAACCAAGAAATATTACAAGACCTAAATAATAAGCTAAAAGAAATTAAAGATAAATTCAAAAGAAAGAAGGTAATAAAGATGTACTACAAAAAAATGAAAGATGTACACACTTCTTTTGAAATATTCAGTATACTGGGTACATATAAAAAAATAACGAATAAAATTCTAGACAAAATCCAGACAGAATATAGAGAACTACATGATAAACTTTATGTTTTACAGAATAAAAACGAGTACGAAAAATTATTAAAGATCTTATCATATCAATTTAAAATAACTACCGAATCATCTGATATAAAAAATTTCTATAAGGAAATAAAACCAACCCATATCAAAAAAGAAGAAGAAACAAACGAAAACTTCAACCTATTCCGATTTAATGAGAAATATATGAGAGCATATTCAAATGCATTAGGAGAATTTGGACACTATTTTAGAAATATATACCAAATATTAAAATTAATCAACGAAGCAGAAATAAACAAAGAGCAAAAAGAAACTTACTTCTCCCAAGTAATAGGACAACTATCCGATTATGAAACAATCTGTATTTTTTGTAATGCAATCAGTGAAAACGGTATAAAAAAAGTTCTTCCAATTTTACAAGAATATGACTTAATACGCCATGCTCCTTCTGACGAAATAAATAATTTAGACATACACAAAAACCTAATTTAACACCGAAAACTGCGGCCGCTTGGCCGTGGTTTTAAATTCATCGACGGGCACAAATAAATGCTTGTGCGGATTAAACAACAAGACCGCTAAATCGTACCAACTAAGTGGCGCCATGTTTTTACTGGGTAAATGATAATGCCCAGACTTAAAATCAGCCAAAATAAACTGCTTTGTAACCGTTTCTACTAACTCAGTGGCAATAGTTGGAATCATTTTATTAGTACTCCAAATAGTCACTGTTTTTTCGTTCTCAACTGCGTCTGATAAAAACTGCACAAAACTCGAGTTTTCGTCTAGCAACGAACTAATCCGAAGATTCGCCCACGACACATTTTCCGAGTCCATCAAAACATCCTCGGCCGCTTTTTTAGATTCACCATACACATTTATCGGATGCCGCTCATCATCAACCTCATAGCCTTCTTCTTTGGTACCATCAAACACAAAATCCGTTGAAAAATGAATCAATTTTCCACTAAAATTATCTACAATATTTTGTACGCCATTCACATTCACGGCAAAACAAGTGTTTCGATCATTCTCCGCTAAATCAACCTTGGTATAAGCCGCACACAAAACAACATGTGTAATTTGCAAATTATTGGCAAAAAAAACTTCTACTTGTTTTTTATTCGTAATATCTAAATCAGTCCGGTTCACCGCCAAAAACGGAATTTTATTATTTGCAAAATATTTGCAAAAACACTTTCCTAACCGACCAGCAGAACCAATTACCGCTACCAACATCAGCCTAATAAAATGTTAACAAATTGTTTTTTGGTATCAACTTGGTCAAAATATTTCCGAACAAAAGGTTCCCCTTTTTGCCAGAAAATCGAACATCTCTCAGGATTTTCCACCAACTCTTGTACTCGTTTCGCCAATTCCACAGCGTTTTTCGGACAAATAAAGGATGATACATCTTGTTTAGTAAACCGTCCAAAATGCTTCATAATCTCTCGCGGTCCCATTTCATCGAACACAATAACCGGTTTATTTAAAGCCATTGCTTCTATTACTACCCGACCAAACGTTTCTGGTTCTGTCGGCAACACCAACACCAAATCGGCGTGCGAAAATACTTCCCACGGGGTTTCCACTTCCGACACAAAATTCACACGTTCTAAATCCCATTCTTTCGCTCTTTGGTGGAGAATTTTTTCATATTTTTCCGTAGCCATATCTCCAGAAAATGGACTACCAACAATCGACAACGATACGTCCAAATTATGTTTTTTCCAATATTTCGCCGCTTCTAAAGCAAACAATTGTCCTTTTCTTGGATCAATGCGTCCCAATAAAACCACATTTTTAATTCGCCCTGAAACTTCTCGCGGACAATGCGGAAGATGCGAAAAATCAACGCCATTTTCTACAATCATAATCCGCTCATGCAAAGCTGCTGGCAAAGAGTCTCTGACCACCTGACGCGTAATAACCGCATTAACAATGATGGTATCCGCTTTCTTTGCAATAAGGTTAAACACAAATTTAGGAATCGTAAAATCATGCACCATTACCATTAAACGAAAGTCACACCGCCACAAAAATTTGAGGAACCACGCCAACATCATCATACGCGGAGTATTCGCAAAAACTTGAACCGTTCGTACGTTTTGAGATTCCTGCTTGATAATTTTTTTCAACTTCAAACTCGCCCAAAACAAACGAATCAAAGCCAACAGTTTCAGCCCCTTTAAAGATGGACATACATAATCAACCGTTCTTATTTTTTCGGGTAAAGCCTGTTTATATTGCTCATTTTCAGCTCCTATCACTACTGGATTAAGAATATTCAGCGTGGCTGGATCAATAGTCTGAAACAAATTTAATAAAAACCGTTCCGCGCCACCAAGTGTTTCGCCTTGATCTAAAAATATCGTTTTTCGCTTTATCGACATAGTTGTTTTAATTATTCACAATTTTTATTTTACTAATTTACTGGGCAAAAATCCAGCCCTCAAGGCCGCCGTTTTTGACTCAAAGAATCGACGGTATTGTATTTTGGTTCCCCGAGCAGGATAAGACTGAGCGGGGTAGAATTTTCGCGTTTTGGCGTTTCCTACATACGGAAACTTCCAAAATTTCTTTGAGTCGACCGTGTCAACCTGTCCTAATGGTACCACTTGCACGCCACTTTTTTCTACCGAATTTTTCCCATTCGACCAAATAACTCGTACCTTATCGGGCAATTTTATCGTTAATAAATCTTGGTTAATTTCAGTCAGTTCAATCACCGATACGGTCTTTTGAACGGTTTTTTCTGAAGGAGTTTTTTGATTCTCGGTTGTTTCCGCAACCGAATTCTTTTTCCCCAAGAAGAATCCGCCCACGGCACTCAACACCACCAGAACAAATACGCCGATATCTTTTACTGTTTCTGACATAATTTATACCGTACTATGATATACTTGTTTTCCAGAATTTTTAACACCGCCTTTAATTTCCAAAATAGCCAGAGCCGACACAACCTCTGTGTTTTTATGCGGAACAGACTGAATAATTTCATCAATATGTAATTGCTCGTGTTCCGACAACAATTTTAAAATCGAAGACTCCACCGCGGTACATTCAAACGTTTGTTGCACCTTTTTAGTTTCAATCGTATTATTCCCTAATTGTAAATGTTCCAACACTTGTTTTCCCGACAATACGGGGAACGCCTCACCCGAAAGTAATAACTGGTTCGTTCCCGCTGAATTTTGAGAAAAAATACTCCCAGGAACTACAAACAATTCCTTATTTTGATCAATTGCCAGTTTTCCAGTAATCAGACTCCCCGACTTTTCCGCCGCTTCTACAATAATGGTCGCCCGAGACAACCCCGAAACAATCCGATTTCGTTGCGGGAAATTTCCCGGCGATATCTTCGTACCAGGAAGATATTCTGACAAAATCACGCCTTGATTTTCTTCAATCAATTGGTTGGCAAACCGTTCATTAGCTTTAGGATAAATAGAATCAATGGCATTTCCCAACACCGCAATGGTTCTCGCCCCATTTTGCACCGCCACTTGATGGGCTAAGACATCGGTTCCCAAAGCGAGTCCCGACACAATGGTCACACCCGCTTGGGCGACTTCTTTTACAATATGTTCCAACGCTCGTTTCCCATAATCTGATATCTTCCGAGCGCCCACCACTGACACCGAAGGAAAATCCGTTGGTAAGAGAGAACCTCTCATAAAAAGTAGCACTGGCGGATTATAAATATTTTTTAATTGTGGGGGAAAGAGTTCGTCCTCGTAAAATAAAACGGAAATACCACGCTGTTGTAAATATTCGTATTCTTCAACTGGGTTAATTTTGGTTCGCTCCGACACAAATCGTTCGATTTCTTTTTTCGAAAGACCGACTTCTAATAATTCATTCAAAGAAGCTTTCCAAAGATTTTGCCAATTATTTGCAAAAACTGGAGAAAGTTTTTTGTATCGTAAAAAGGTCAACCCCAAGGCTTTATGAATGGCGACTAAATATTGTTTTTGTTTCATTTTCACTAATCATACTTCAAACAATCAAAAAAACAACTCGCCAAAAAAAGGGGATTTCGCTATCATTTTGTCCGATGAAATATTTCTATGCATTTTTAGTTGCCACAACGTTCGTGTTTTCACACACGCAAGCACATCAATTTTCACGCCGCAGAACGGTTTCCAATCGATATTTACGTTATGCACCAGTGACTCCAACGACAGAAAAAACCACCACTAAAAAAGCACCAAAAACATGGAGTTATGTTTTAGCCGCCCACCCCGATGATGAAGTGTTGTGTTGTGGACACACCATGCAAAAAATCTTGAAAAACAAAGGGAATATTAAAGTAATTATTTTCACCAATGGGGACGCACATCCACAAAACGCCATTCAATATGGAGAAACCCGCAAGCAAGAATCCCTCAAAAGTTTACAAGAGATTGGAATCCAAAAGAAAGATGTCCTTTTTCTAGGGTTTCCCGATGCCGGTCTAACCAAACTAAAACCCCTCACGCCATACCGTTCTCCATATACTAATAAAACACATAGCGGACGCTCTGCCGATTATCCCAACATCCCTTATACAACCAACGCGTTGGCAAAAATACTAAACAATATAAGCAAAAAATTCCCCGCACGGGAAATCTTTTTGCCTTCTCAAAAAGATGAACATCCTGATCATCAATATGTTGGTCGCATTGGGTCTCGTATCCAAAACCAAGGAAAACAACCTTTATTTTTCTATTACACCATCCACGGTCGAACGAACCAACAAAAATCAATTCCGAAACTCACACGCCGAAAAAACCATTGGTTAAAACATTTCCAATCACAATTTCACACCCCAAAACACAAACAATTTTACAAAAACTTAGCTAAACTTCGTGAAAAATTCACACTTCAACCGTAAGAATAAATTATTGAGGAACTTCATACAAAGGTTGTTCTGGCAAGAGATTTTTTGCTTTCGTTGGTTCTGACAACTGAGACACGCCAATTCGAACCTTCGCAGGCCAAGGACGGTATTTCGATTCAAACAATTCTTTCACCTTTTTCCCATTGCGTTGAATAATCCGCCGCCATTTAGCCGTAAACCCAGGATGACCCGGTGCATCTATAATTTTCTCTCCCACTGGCAAATCCATGGTTTCAAAATATTTTGATTTTGGTTCCGGTTTCCATTCCGAAATAAACGGCCCTTCGGCTAAAACTTGGCGATTTTGAGCCGTCCCATATAACACAAAATTTAAATTATTCCCCTCTACAAAAGCCTGAATCAATAAATGATTTTTTGTGTCGTTTCTAAATCGAAAATCAAGTTGTCCTAAGTAAATAGCAGCATCTAGCCCCACGGGACGATAGTAGGGCACCGAATAACTATGCGAACGCCTTCTAATAACCGGAAATCCTCCATAAAATACAGACCGAAACAATGTAGTCGAGACCTGACACACCCCACCACCTAATTCCGGCACGGTTTCGTTTCCTTTAATAACCAACTCAGGCACAAACCCATTTGTTTCATCAACGGACCCCAGCGTTTTATTAAACGAGAATATTTCACCCGGTTTTATCAGCGTTCCGTTCATAATTTTAGCTGCAGCCACAATATTCTTCCGCCGAGCCCAAGAAGAGCCACGAAAGTTTGATTCTCCAATCGAAACCACTTCTTTAATACCCTTTTCTTGTAAATCTGGATGTACGACCACCTGAGAGTATTGTTTCTGAGCGGGCACTCGTACATTTTTTATCCCATTTTGCAACGCATTGTTCACCAAATGAACCAATACCGAAAAATCAAATTTATATTCAACCGCTGGATGACCTAAAAACGTAATATTATCCGTTTTCGTATCAAAATTAATTTCTACCGGATTCGCATCCAAGTCTTTCAAAAACCCAGCATCCTCCAACAATGTTTTCAGTTCAATCTCTGAAACCACTGGCTGAAAAGTAGTTTTAAGTGGAAATAAAACCGTATCTTTCTCAAGAACCAGTGAAGGCAGAGACAGCGTTCGACTTCCGAGCACTAAATGTTGAACTGGTTTTGTGGTCAATAAGTTTGGATACAATCGAAAATTCAAGTCAAAAGCACGATCTTCAAACAATAACCGTATTTTTTGCGGAGATTTTGCCAAAACATTCGTGCTCCAGCACGAACAAAGAATCAAAAACCCAAGAAAAAAAATACGCATAAAACACTCGCACTATAGAAAATCCAGAAAAAAACCACAAACATTTACCACAAAAAAACTGCTGAATCAGCAGTTTTTTTCATAATTCTTTCGCAAATCACAAAATAAAATTATTTTTCTTCAAAATATGATAAAAATTCTTCTTTCGTAATATTTTCTTTTTCTAACAAATCTTCTGAAATTTTAATCAACAATTTTTTATGTTTTTTTAACGTCTCAAAAGCTATTTTTTCTGATTCATCAATAAGTTTCTTTACTTCCAAATCAATCAGTCGTGCTGTTTCTTCTGAATACGGTTTTTGAAACTCGTTTTCCGACACAAACACCACTGGTCCAACTGTGTCTGATCCCATTCCGTATCGCATTACCATACTCCGCGCAATGGCCGAAATTCGCTCTAAATCATTCGAAGCGCCGGTCGTTAATTGTTCTTCTCCAAAAATAAGTTTTTCCGCCATTCGCCCTCCTTGCAAACTGACCATTTCGTCAAACAATTGTTGTTTTGTTTTTGAATACACATCTTCTTCTGGCAAGAACCACGTCACACCCAAAGTTCGTCCTCGAGACACAATAGAAATTTTGTGAACTGGATCATGGTACTCACAAAAATGCCCCGCTAACGCGTGCCCCACTTCATGATACGAGGTCATTTTTCGTTCTTTTTCCGTAAACTTCCTACTTTTTCGTTCTGGCCCAATCGCCACTTTTTCTACTGCCGCATGTAAATCAGCTTGTTCAATTTTTTCTTTTCGATTCTTAACCGCCAAAATAGCCGCCTCATTTAACACGTTTTCAATATCGGCTCCTGAAAACCCAACTGTTTTGCTCGCAATTGTTGCTAAATCAACCCCATCTTCCATTTTTTTATTTCGCGCATGTACTTCTAAAATTTGTTTTCGAGCATTCATGTCTGGCAAATCAATATGAACTCGTCGATCAAATCGTCCCGGTCGCAACAACGCTTTATCCAACGTTTCTGGACGATTTGTCGCCGCAATCACAATAACCGTGTGGCCTTCTTCAAACCCGTCCATTTCCGTCAAAATTTGATTCAACGTTTGCTCTCGTTCATCATGTCCACCACCAGAACCTTTGCCTCGTTTTTTCCCAATCGCATCAATTTCATCCATAAAAATAATCGCTGGCGCATTTTGTTTGGCTGTTTTAAACAAATCTCGTACGCGAGACGCTCCGACTCCAACAAACATTTCAACAAACTCTGACCCGGATACGCTAAAGAATGGTACTTTGGCTTCTCCGGCAATGGCTCGAGCTAAAAGTGTTTTTCCCGTTCCAGGTGGACCAACCATCAAAATTCCTTTCGGAATTTTTGCCCCCATTTTTTGGTACTTTTTAGGGTTTTTCAAAAAATCCACCAACTCCATTACTTCTTCTTTGGCTTCTTCGGCCCCCGCCACATCCGAAAACTTCGTTTTCGCACTCTTCACGTCAAAGATTCGGGCTTTGGTTTTTCCAAACCCAAATGGTCCGCCTTCTCCACCAGCCCCACTCATTTTTCTTGTTAGAAAAAAGAAGATTCCCAAAATTAAGAGTAAAGGCAAAAAACTCAAAAACATTTCAAAAACTTCATGCCCACTTACCGAATCATCAATCGTAATCTTCGCCTGTACAGGCTCTTTCATAAATTCTAAATCAACAGCGTTTACTCCCGCTTCCTTTACCGCAAAAATTCTCGATTTTTTTGTATCTTTCAACACCCCAGTAACTTTTTCGTCGCTCACAATAACTTCTTTCAAATGATCTTGTTTGTATTCTGTTAAAAAGGTTGCCAAGTCCACCTTTTTCGGAGATTCAGGAATCACGCCTAACATCGTTAATCCTCCAGATAGTAAAGAAATCCCGGCGCCAATAACCGCGACTAAAAACAAAATCAAAAAAGGATTTGTTTTTTTGAAATTTCTTGGTTTTGGTTTTTTCATTTTTTAAATTCTCATTAAACTCTCACCGATACTAAAAAATATCTAGTAAAACTCAATTTATTTTGGCACAAAAAAGATTCATCCAGCTCTTAATTTCTATCATCGTTTTCAGTTGGGTCCCCCCCACTCAAGCGATACAGTTTTCTGACTGGAACGAATCCTTTGCCCATCAAACATTCCTCAAAACCAGTCAACAAATTGACAATTCTAAAAATGAATGTGCCAAATTTGTAAACCGATTATTTCTAAACCGCTTCAACAAACCCATTTGGGGCGATGCTTGGAATATTCCACTTCAAAAAGAAAACCAGAAATACTTAAAACTCCAATGGGTCGTAAACCAAGACCAAATCAATCAACAACATTGGGTTCATTCGACTCAAGACCGAATTGAAATGTTTAAAGAATTATACAAACACGCTCAAAAATCTCCTTCTGGCTTTGGACTGGCGGGGTTTTCCTACCGTTATTCTTTTGCTTATCCCTACATACCAGCAACTAATTTACCACAAACACATATTGCATTCATCTCGCCCCAAAAACTATTCGCAATAAAAAACGCTTCCGAAACAACCAAAACCGTCCAAGAACTTTTGGAAGAAAAAGTTGGAACCATTCACCCGGTAGAAACCCACTTTGTGAATCAACAATTAAACAAAGCAAAAAATTTAGCAGAGAAAAGAATCTTCCTACACACTCCAATAGCCCCCAAGCAATCCTTTTTCTTTTACGATTTCCCCTTAGAGGAACAATTCAGATACCCACGCCAAGAAAATATTTTATTTTCTTTCTTACGAAAACACCGAAACAACAAAGTTTCAGCCTTACTCCGACCCGTTAGCTGGACCGACATTTTACCAAGTGTTTGGAAATAAGAAGTTTTTGACAAACCGCTCCCCGCCCTTTATAAAGAAAACGCTCTTTTTTGAATATCATCGCTCCACCGTGAGAGGAAAGTCCGAGCTGCACAAAAAACACAAAAACGGCTAACCGCCGATCCAATCATTTTTTGATTGAGGGAAAGTGGCACAGAAACAAAATCTTCCGTCCTTGACGGACTCGAGTGAAAAGAGATTTCAGAGATATGAAATCTGCACAACCGAGGCAACTGGTTGTGAGGCAAAACCCTTTTGGCAGAGAAGCTGGTGGTCTCTTGAGCGAGAGATGTGTTTTTTCATCTTTGACCGTTCAAGTGTCCAGCCGATAAAACCTGACTGAAAAGTCTGGGAATAAGAGAAATGATGATACCAAACCAAACTCGGCTTACTCAAAAAAGAGCTTTTTGTCTGATGAATTACCACAAATATTTGTCAGCCAACAAATATTTTTTATGATAGAAAAGAAATTTTTTAATACCAAAAACGACTATGTCTCAAGACAAAATTTACTGCGGAAACGGAAAAGTAATCAAAACTCAATACGGGGAACTTATGCGACTTTCTTTTTCAAAAGAAGATATCGAAAAATTAAGCGAACAATCAAACGGATCTGACAGCGGTTGGGTAAACGTAACCGTAAAACAACGACGAGAACCAAGCGCTGGGGGAATGACACATTATCTAGAAGTTGACACATGGAAACCAGAAAATAGCGGCAACACGGCTGCTCCAGCGGCCAACTCAAACGAAGAAGAATTAACCGCCGAAGACCTTCCGTTCTAAGGTTTTTACCGAGCTAATTGCGAAACAAATTGCTCAAATTTACGTCTAATTCGCCCCATTTCTGGGCGAATTTTTTGTTGGGCTTCATCCAAATATAAATCTCGGTTTAACTCACATTGAAACACCAATAAAGAATCTCGCTTTCGGTTATATTTTTGGAGCAAAGTATCCAACATTTGGTTAGACTCAACGCCACCAAAAAATTTCGTAATAAACCCACCATAAAACACTTCGTTTAATTTAGCCTCCGTATCATCTACTTCAAACACCGTTTGAAAAACCTTCATGGCTTTTCGCAAAAACGCTGATTCGGTTGTTTTATGATTTTGGTTCGAAAAAATCACTTTCGGCATCGTAAATTCAGCCCGAGACACATCAACCGCATGCGTTTCTCCCAACATTCGATTGCCCGTGTCATGCAAGTCGAGTAAGATAAGTGGCTCTTTCGGAGACGTGATCTGACATAAATATTCAATTTTTGCAAAAATAGAATCTAAATAAGACTGTCGAGAAGCAATCAAATATTTCTTTTTTTGTTTACGAGATAACGGTTTTTTCCAAATTTGAATATTATTAAAATCAACCGCTCGAAACAAATCAGAATCATGTATCGATCGGTTCGGATCGCCCACAATTCGACCATATTTCGGGCAGGCGATTTGTCGTTTCGGAAAATTCTTCAACAAAGCCTTGGTCGCAAAATCGGAAAAGTTCCGTTGCAATCGTGGGGAAAAAGAATCATGCAAATGTTTCTGAGCCTCAGCCGGCACACACGCACTGCCATGGGTCGCTAACACTAAGACATTTTGAGGAATTTTCACAGACGTCATTGAGTTACTTTTTATTTACAGAAAAACTAATATACAATATTTTTTATAAAAAATCAAGTATTTTAAAAAATAATTTATCGTATTATAAAGAAGATGAATCAATATATACTTTGGGGAGCGGTTTGTGCAGGAGTCGGAGTCCTTTTTTTACTCGGCTGGTTCATACTCGACCAAATGAAGAAAAAAGCCGATTTTAACCGATCAGCAAACTTTATTTTTTTACAAATTATGATTCCAAAAAAGGAATCGAAAGAAGATCGAGAACTCGAAGGCGCACAAATTGACCCTAAAAAACAAATTTCTATCGCCGAAGATTTCTTTAAAACGCTCTACGGAATTTATTCAGGAAAATTCAAAAACCATTTTATAAACGAAGATTTCCTATCATTCGAATACATTGCCTCTGACAACGAAATAAAATTTTTTGTTGGTTGTCCACGTGACCTACAAGCGTTAATTGAAAAACAAATCACGTCTTTCTACCCAGAAGCCATTATTGAACCCTGTGAACCACCGAATATTTTTGCCGAAAATGCCAAACAGGCCGCCACCCAATTAGTAGGAAATAAAACTTTTTATCATCCAATTAAAACGTATAAAAAGTTTGAAGCGGTTGATCCGATGAACAATTTGCTCAATACTTTATCGGCGGCCAACGATGAACACGGCAACTCAGCCGGAGTTCAAATCATGATTCGTCCCGTCGCTGACGGTTGGCAAAAAGACGCCCGAAAATATTCGAAAGAATTATCTGAAGGTGAAAGTCCCAGCATTTGGCGAAAAGTGAATCCGTTACGAATCATCGCTAATTTATTCTCATTATTACTTGCTGGAGCCGATGAATCAGACAAAGAAGACGATGAAAAAAAGGAGTCTGAAGAAGCCAATGAAGCCACTCAAGTAATTACCGAAAAAGCCGATCATGTAGCATTTGAAACCGTTATTCGGGTTATTGCTTCCGCTCCATACGAACGCGAAGCAGAAGTCAATTTGTCGACACTCACAAATGCCTTTACCCAATTTTCAGGACCAAACTTTAATGGGTTTTCAAGCACCAAGTGGGAAAATCCACGCAAGATTATTCGCGATTACATTCTCCGAATTTTTTCTTGTCCTTGGCACGCCAAGAGCGACAAACTTATTTTGAACGTTGAAGAAATTGCTTCCTTATTTCATTTTCCACATATTCGACTGAATAAAATTCCAGGCGTAAAATGGCAAAACTTTAAAGTTGCTAAATCGCCACAAAATATTCCCAAAGAAGGGATTTTGTTGGGACACAATGTATACCGCGGAAAATCGACGCCCATTTACATGAAACGAGAAGACCGTTTCCGACACTTTTATGTAATTGGACAAACGGGGACTGGGAAATCTTGTATTTTCCAAAACATCATCCGACAAGATTTCCGAAACGGAGACGGACTTTGCGTGGTTGATCCACATGGAAGCTTGGTGGAAGATGTTTTACCGTATATTCCACGAGATCGAATTGACGACGTTATTATTTTTAATCCCGCTGATATTGAACGGCCCATGGGATTGAATTTGCTCGAAGCCAAAACCGAAGAAGAAATGGATATGGTGGCCCTCGATGCCATGAACATCATGATTAAAATCTTTAATGAGGAAACTTTTGGACCACGGATTCAAGATTACTTCCGAAATGGATGTTTAACCCTCATGGCACACCCAGATGGAGGATGCTTGACTGATGTGTTACGATTATTTACCGATGACGTGTTTCAAAAATCACGAGTGCAACACGTAAAAAATCCCGTAGTTAAATCGTTTTGGACCAAGCAAATGGCCGCCACCGGAAAACGAGAACAACAAGAAATGATCCCGTATTTTGCTGCGAAATTTGGGCAATTTACCACCAATGGAATGATGCGAAACATCTTGGGGCAAACCAAGTCCGCCTTTGATTTCTCACAAGTAATGGACGAGGGGAAAATTCTAATGATGAACCTGTCGAAAGGGATGACCGGAGACATGAACTCGAAACTCTTAGGGTTGATTATCGTAAACAAAATCCAAATGGCCGCGCTCCGACGACAAAAAGATTTAACCGCTGGAAAAAAACCACGTGATTTCTTCCTATACATCGATGAGTTCCAAAATTACGTAACCGACTCGCTTGAATCAATCCTATCAGAAGCCCGAAAATACCGGTTAAGCCTCAACATTGCCCACCAATACACCAGCCAAATTGATACCGCTAAACAAGGCGGAAAAGGCGTTAATTTGAAAGACGCCGTATTTGGGAATGTGGGGTCGATGATGTGTTATAAAATTGGTCCAGATGACGGAGAAATTATGGCCAAACAAATGCAACCCGTGTTTACCGACCAAGACTTAACCAATCAGGATGCGTTTAAAGCCGCCATCAAAATTTGTATCGACGGACAACCAAGTATTCCCTTTAGTTTGAATGTGGTAAAACCGTGGCTCGAAAAAGGCGACAAAGAAATTGCTACGGCCGTAAAACAAATCTCTCGACTTACTCATGCCCGAAGTAAAAAATTTGTAGAAAAAGAAATCTTTACACGGTTGGATGTATAAATAGAATTTTACTAAAAATAAAAACAGCAAAAATGATCCACACACACACACACACACAAGAAACACTAGGTTAAAGGCTTTTACTCTTATAGAATTACTGATTGTGATTGTAATAATTGGAATTCTCTCAGGCATTGGAATCTCTCAATTCAAATCATACTTTGCCAAAGCCCGAAATATTCGAACCATAACCGCCGCAAAAATGTATATAGATGCCGCACACAGAATCTTAACCGTAGAAGGAAAAGAAGCTTTTGATAGAGTGCTCCCATTGGATGGAACATGGCAATTTTCTTGCTTGGGAAGTGAGACCTGTTTATGGAAAAATAGTCCATGGCGGAAGAATTATACAAAACAAAATGATGTTGAAGCACTATTTAGGAAACACGTTGATTTTAAAAAAATAGAAAAAGAGATTCCTGCTGATTCTAATAGCAAAATGAGTTATATTGGCATGGGGATTATGCGACCACCAAAGAATGTATTTAATGGAAATGCATGGATTGCATTTATGCTTGAAGGAGAAAATCAAGATTGTAAAACATCCCCCCAATATTTATACATGTGTCAAGATGAATCAATGATTGATAGTATCCCCAATTGTAATCCAACCTATCCATACAAAACATCTTACAATATTAAACATACCGAGGGAAATTTTGAAAACTCTGGAAATACCTTTTGCGTAGTTCCAATTATTTTAATGGATTAAGTTTAAACTTTTTCAAAAACACCTCTGGAAACTCTGTCTGAACCATTATTTTTTGTTTGTTTTTTGGATCTAAAAACTGCAATTCTCCCGCGTGTAAAAACACTCGCTCCGCGGGTTCTCCACCATATTTTTCATCACCGACAATCGCAAACCCAATCGCCGCTAAATGCACGCGTATTTGATGCGTTCTTCCCGTAAAAATCTGTACCTTTAATAACGAATATTTTCCATCTACCGACTCCGCCAACCGCTCAAACGTAGTGTGAGCTGGTCGAGCCTTGGGAGAATCCGTCACCATCATTTTCTGTCGATCTTTTGGGTCACGCAATATCCCACTCTTAATGTTTCCATTTTGCGGCGGAATACCCTTTACCAAAGCATAATATGTTTTTTTCGTGTCCTTTCCCCAGTGAGATTGAAAAAACCGCAACGCCGACACATTTTTGGCTACCAACAGCACCCCAGAAGTTGTTTTATCAAGTCGATGCACAATACCAGGACGGAACGACGCCTCCTCAAAATTTTTTGAAAAAGAGTTCCCATATTTTGCCACCAAAAAATTTACCACGGTTTGATCGGATTGTTCACTTTCCGACGGATGCACCGACACGCCAATTGGCTTATTAATACACACAAAATCATCGGTTTCTTGCAGAATTTCCATATTTGTTTCCCATGGTTGAAGGTTGTCTAAATTGAGAGCTGTTTCTTCCCATTCAATGCGCCAATTTTGTCCTGCTTGTACTTTGGTTTTAAACAATTGCTTTTGCCATTCTGAATCAACTTCTAACCAAAAAGTTCCATTTTTTTGTAGTTGCGAACGAGAAGTTTGGTCCGCCAATAATTCTCCCAACAGTTTATCGAGCCGTTGCCCAGACTGTGTTTCAGTAACGGTAAATTCATATTTCATTTCCCTAACGGTACCGTAATTTACAAAAAGAGGAAGTTTCTTACCAAGAAATATCTTTCGTAATAGTTATGTTTCCCAAAACCTTTGGTAAAATTTCTTTATTCGTATTGGCCTGAACTTTCCCAATTATGGCCCATCCTTGAGGAAGATTTTCGGTAGCAGAAAGTTCAAAAACGGTGGTTTGATGTTTTCCGTTTTGGAGAATTTCCGTTACCTTTGCGCCAACCGAATACCGGTCAGATAAATTTTTTTGGTATGAAATATTCATGCTTTGTGACGTGTCAGGACTGCCAATTTGTTTATAACATAAAGCAGAAGCGTTTAAATTATCGCTTTCTGAGAGCGGAAAATTCGAAGAAACTTTGGCCGTAACAATCGGATTGGTTCCACTCGGGTTTAAAAAAGTTATAAACGCCACTTGAGCCGACACACGACGAGAAAGCTTTGCAATCAGACGATGAAACAACAAATCCTCCCCGTGTTCTGAATGTACAAATGTTAATTGACCACTAATACGATCTGAGAAGGCCCGTTCATACACAAAAATGGCCTCAGGCTTCTTTGAACCTGAAATAACATTGTGTAGGGTTGTCTCATGACTTTCCAGTATCACCGAAAAAGAATTTTTTGGTGGCGTAACGACCTTTTCTGTAGGAACTTCTTTGTTATCTTGACTAAGAGTTGAAGACAAAGGTTTTTGTGCCAAAACCCCAGACACTCCAAATGTCATAGCTATCGGTAACAAGACTTTTTTCATCAATTACACTTTTAATAAAAAAAGATAAAAGTCAAACAACTTTTATCTTTTTTACATATTTATAATTTTCACAACTATTCACCCATTTTTTCTTGTACCGCTTTTTTTACTTCCTCAAATACCCCTTCATTTTCTTTCAATAAATCAACCGTTTTTTGTTTTCCAACCGCTAACCGATTGTCTAAGAAACTGTACGAAGCCCCCGCTTTAGTTATTACCCCTAAATCAAGGGCGACATTTAATAAGTCAGCCGTTTTTGAAATTCCTTCATTAAAGACAATATCCACTTCGGCCGTTCGGAATGGAGGCGCTACCTTATTTTTCACCACCTTGATTTTCATTCCGTTTCCATCGACCGATTTATCATCGCCCGTTCCGGTTTCCACTTTTTTCCCTTTTCGAACTTCTACCCGCAGCGAAGCATAAAATTTCAACGCATTTCCCCCAGTTGTAGTCTCAGGGTTCCCAAACATTACGCCAATTTTCATTCGAATTTGATTAATGAAAATAATCGTCGTGTTAGTTTTATTGGCAACGGCCGTTAATTTCCGTAAGGCTTGACTCATCAACCGTGCGTGCAATCCCATTTGAGCATCTCCCATATTTCCTTCAATTTCTGCTCGCGGAGTCAAAGCAGCCACCGAATCGATAATAACCAAATCAACCGCTCCAGACCGAACCAACGCTTCGGTAATTTCCAACGCTTGTTCTCCACTATCTGGTTGAGACAACAGCAATTCGTTCACATTTACCCCTACTTTTTCTGCGTACGTCGGATCCAGTGCGTGTTCGGCATCAACAAAAGCCACTGTTCCACCGGCTTTTTGAAATTCCGCAGCCGCATGCAAGGTCAAAGTAGTTTTCCCAGAACTTTCTGGACCATAAATTTCAACAATTCGTCCTTTCGGCCAACCACCACCAAGGGCTCTGTCAATCGAAATTGACCCCGAACTTACGAGTTCAATCCCCGAAGTTTCCATTTCCCCTAACTTCATAATTGATCCTTTTCCAAAATCTTTTTCTATTTTTGCCATTGCGGCGGCCAAAGCCGCTTGTTTTGCATCTGTTGCCATCTGTCTTTCAAGTAAAAAATATAATAACAATCACATAATAGGAAAATTTCTCAAAAGGCTCAACCAAAAACAGTTGACCTTTTCTTGCCAGTAACTAACAATAACGATTGATGAAACTTGATGAATTAAAATTAGTGGTTCAATCATTGGTCGATCAAATGAACTGTCCTTTTTGCCAACAAAAAGTGCAAGAATCACAAGTAAACATTTTACATTTAGCGCAAAATAATTGCGCCCTGCAAGTGCAATGCCCCAAATGTCAAAAACAAACCATTGTACAAGCCAATGTACAGTCTCGAGCCGTGCAAAAAACAACCATCAGAAAATCATCTCAAACTCCAGCCTTTGATGATCAAAGTCTGCGTGGATTGTCACAAAACCTCGAAACATTAAAGGGCGACCTCAAAGACATTTTATAAACATCCGTAGTATCTTTGCACAGAAAATACGTATTTTTTAACGTGTTTCAAAATACTTGATTTTTTTAAAAAAACATGTTAAAATAAAAATGTATGAAAAAAATATTACTTGGATTCGTTTTCGGAATAGTGTTTGTATATTGGAATCAATCTCAACCCGTCGAAACAGAAACGGCTAATACGAACACTTCTACCACCCAAAATTTGGTGGCAACCCTCGTAGAAGCACCGCAAAAAATACAAAAAACGGTGCATCAAACGTCTACCATTGCCCAGAATGTATCAGAAAAATTTCAAGCCTTACAAGAAACTATTCAAAGTTTGAATGAATCACGAAAAAAGATTGGGAATTCATTAAATGACGTCCAACAAAGCTTTGAAACCATTCAAAAATCAAAAGAAGACATTTCACGCGAACTCACCCAAATCAACCAACAATTAAAATTTCAGTAAAAAATTTCTAACTGGTTTTTTATTTCATTCTCAAACGAGTTCGTTTGAGAATTTTTGAGTAGGAACCGTTTTTAATTTGCCTAAAAAACACACTTTCTTAAAATTCCCGTGAATTTAATACAAAAATTTGATGCCACACTATCAACGAAATATTCGATTTATATGGTTTTTAGTTTTGCCAATCATTTCTTTTTTGCTTGGTTGGACCTTTAGCCAAAAGAGCCATCAAGAACAAAAAAACCTACACGAAAACTTAGGAAAAGAAAGTGTTACTATTAACAAACTCCTGCCTGAAACAACGTTGCCATTTTCTTTAAAATCAAAAACTGACCCGAAAGATGTTGACCTCAGCACCCTTTGGGAAACCTGGAACACCATTGATTCTACTTATTTGCGACAAAACGAGCTCGATACAAAAAAACAAATATACGGAGCCATTCACGGACTCGTTGATTCTCTCGGAGACCCTCATACAAACTTTTTGACGCCCGAAGAAACCGAAGAATTCAACAGTTCTATTGACGGGGAATTTCAAGGCATTGGAGCGGAAATATCAAAAAAAGACGGAAAATTAGTTATCATTGCCCCACTAAAAAACTCTCCCGCCGAACAAGCTGGAATAAAAGCTGGCGATGAAATAATCACAATCAATGAGGAACTGGTATTCGATTGGTCTTTGCTCGACGCGGTTCTAAAAATCCGAGGAGAAAAGGGAACAAAAGTCGTGCTTGGAATCCGAAGAAAAGGAGAAAAAAAACCAATTGATATTACCATCGTTCGCGACACCGTTACGTCTCCTACTGTTACGTGGGAAATGAAAAACGATCACATCGTCTACGTTGAAATATCAAAATTCGGCACAGATTTAACAAAAGAATTCAGAAAAATGCTTGATGAAGCCTTATTAAAATCGCCCAAAGGCGTTATTATCGATCTCCGAAATAACGGCGGCGGGTTGCTAAACACCTGCCTAGAAGTAACCTCTGAATTTTTGGATAAAGCCTTGATTGTTTCTACCAAAGGTGGAACCATTGGGATGAACGAAAAACACTTTGCGACCAGCGGTGGAGCCTTGCTTGATATTCCAGTAATCGTATTAGTCAACAAAGGAAGCGCCTCTGCTTCAGAAATTTTTGCTGGTGCCATCGCCGATAACAAACGCGGGCTGATACTAGGCGAAAACACTTTTGGAAAAGGAACCGTACAAAGTTTAATTGAATTACGAGACGGCTCATCACTCAAAGTAACCATTGCTGAATGGCTCACCCCAAATGAACATTCAATTCAAGACAATGGAATTATTCCACACGAAACCATTGAGCAAACAATCGAACAAATGGAACAAGATGTTGACCCTGTTCTAGACAGGGCACTCAAAATTTTCGAAACGGACAATGAATATGATTCTTTACTAAAAAAATATAATGATCCAAAGGCTAAAACAGTGGTGGAACCGCTCACAGAAAACGCTGAAAATCCAGAAAAAGAAGCGCCTCAACCACCAAAAAAAGATGAACAATAAAGCGGGGAAAATTATATTTTTTTCCGGTCCTTCTGGGGTCGGAAAGGGCACTATTATCAATGCATTAAGAGAAAAACACACTGATTGGGTATTTCCACCTAGTTGTACCACTCGTACGCCACGACCAGGAGAAAAAGACGGCGAAACGTATTTTTTCATTGATGAAACAACTTTTCGAAACAAAATAGCCACTGGCGAATTTTTAGAATTTGCCGAAGTACACGGCAAAACCCTGTATGGAACGTTACGAGAAAAACTACTACAACCTAAAAATGAAGGCAAAATCGTTATCCGAGAATTTGACGTACAAGGCTTTAAACAAGCTCGAGAAAAACTTAATCGCGACGATTACATCAGTATTTTTGTAAATATTGAAGGCGGAAAAAAAGAACTCATCAAACGAATTACTGGACGAGCGCCCATTTCAGATGAAGAACTCGCCGCCCGCATGGTTTCGTACGACCAAGAAGTCGCCCACATTGACCTCTACGATCATGTTGTGTATTCAAAAACTGGCAAAATCAAAGCAATGATTGAAGAAACTGAAAAAATTATTCGTACCTCAATATAAAAAACATGGATCGCCAAACACTCGGTCAATACGGCGAAAAAATTGCGCAAACCTACTTAGAAAATCGAGGATACACCTTCATTCAAGCAAATTTTCACGCTCAAGGCGGAGAAATTGATTTAATCATGAAATCCCCCCAAGACGAATGGACTTTCATCGAAGTAAAAACCAGACGTTCAAACCATTTTGGTAGCCCCAAAGACGCCATTACCAATCAAAAAATTCAACGAATGCTTCGAGCTATTGAGGCTTTTTTCCAACAACAAAGCCTTTCCGAAATCCCAGAATTTCACCTCGAAGCCATCTGCCTCAGAATGGAACAGAAAAAAGTATTTTGTGAACACCTACAAAATATCTCTCCATACTAAACTTGCATTTTAACAACACATATCGCATTATAGCAACGATGATTCTTACTAGACACGAAATCGCACAACTTATCAAAGAAGAGAAACTAATCTTCGAACCAACGCTTGATGTATTTGAAAACCAACCACACGCCGTCGATTTACGACTCGGAACAACGTTCTACTTACCCAAAATTTGGGAAATGACCCCCAAAGGTCGCGAAATCGTAACCGTTGATGTAACCGAATCGGCCGGAGATAATTATGAAAAAATCGAACTCACCCCAGGGCAATTTTTTGATCTGGCCCCAGGTGAATACGTACTGGCCAGCACGCTGGAAAAAATTTCTTTGAAAGAACCAAACATTATGGGCGTTTTATACCCACGAAGTTCCATTAATCGGCGCGGATTGTCGGTTGATATGACCGGAATTATAGATGCTCATTATAGCGGCCACTTAATGATTCCTATTCACAATAAAACTAATTCGCAAATAATTCGCATTTTCCCTGGAGAACGAATCTGCCAACTAGTTTTTCAAAAACTTACCCAAGAATTAACCCGCGATGAAGCCCTCCGACACGGAAAAGTAGCCGCCAAATATGAAGGCGCCGATGCTGGAAAACTCGTCAGCAAAAAAGACGCCGGTGAAGAAATTGAATACCTAAAAAAAGGCGACATACAAGGACTGAAAGCCAATCAATACTAAAATGCGAAATAGTTGCAAAAACCGCTTTCCGTATTTACCAGAAGGGAGAAGTATTTTGTTTTGTTCACTCGAAAACCCTTTTTTACAAGCGGCCAAAAAAGCAGCCGAAACGGAGTCTCTTGACCCAAATTTTCCAACGGGAGCCGTGCTCGTACAAAACGAAACCATTATTGGACAAGGCGCCAACGGTTCTCATTGGCATCAACAACACGGTTGCGAACGAAAACGACTGAGCTCAAAAACGGGCGAAGACTACGAACTCTGTGAAGGCTGTCATCCAAAAAATCACGCCGAACAAAAAGCCATTAAAAACGCTCAAAAACAAGGACACTCAACCAATGGAGCCGACCTATACCTTTGGGGACACTGGTGGTGCTGTCATAGTTGTTGGGAAAAAATGATAGAGAATAAAATCCGCCATGTGTATTTGTACGAACACGCCCAAACACAGTTTAAACGATAAAAAACAGATTAAAAAAAACCGCCTGTCGGCGGAATTTTTATAGCAAATATTTTGCAAAAACTACTTTTTAAAGAATGACTGCAAAGTTTTCTTTGCCATGTTTAATAAATCATCTTTGATATCTCCATCTTTATCTTTATCCAAAATAGCCGTGGCTAAATCCATTACAAAAGAATTATTTGGATCCTTCATTTTTTCGTTTGCATTCTCCAAAAGAGAAACAATTTTTTTGGCATCAACTCCCGCCAACTGTTTTTGTTTCCCAAGCGCTCCCATCACCATAGGAGCCAAGACTTTCAACACACTTCCAGACTGTTGCTTATCAACCCCGGCTTGAGACGCGACCGTGTCTTCTACTTTTGACAACTTTTTACCCAAAACATGTTTTAGTATTCCAGCTCCTTCTCCGGCTTCTGGGTGTTGAATCAAATCTGAAACAGACTCTAAAACAGAGCCGTCGTGTTTCTTTTCAAGCGCTTTTTCTAATTTTTTCGCCCCTGATTTTGTCTTTGAATTTTTCGCCAAAGACTGTGTAATTATTGGTAAAGCCATATCAATCATTTTCTTTGTTTGAGACTCATCAGCCCCAATTTTTGTGGCAATTTGCGACACAAAATCACCATTAATATTTTTGGTTAATTCGGTAAATAAATCATTCATAGATATAAATTTTTTAATAAATTATTTTTTTGTAACTGGAATTACGGTTTTATCCGTTGCGTTATCGGAAAAGATAATACTGGGCGAAATACCTTTTTCGGTCAAAACGATTTTTGCATTCTGCGCCAATGAACTTTCTGTCACCTGCAACGATTTGTACTTCTGTGAATTTTCTTTAAAGGTTTCTTCTACCGCTTTATTCACTTTTCGAATTGCTTCCGCTTCGGCTTCAGCTTTAATTTTTCGAGCTTCGGCAAACCCTTCCGCCGCTTCAATCGCCGCTCGTTTATCCGCTTCGGCCTTAATCACTACAGCTTCGGCCACTTCTTTACTTGATTCTTTTTCAGCAATCGCCCGTGTGATTTGCGCCTCTTTTTCTCGTTCGGCGGTTACCACTTTATCCATCGCAATTTGCACATCCGTCGACGGTTGAATATCTTGTAATTCAACTCGCAATACATCTATCCCCCAAGAATCCGTTTGAACATCAAGTTCTTGCTCAATACGAGCATTAATAGTTGAACGTTGCGCATTTACTACGACAAACTCCATTTCTCCTACAATAGACCGCAAAGTTGTTTGTGCCAATGAAGCAATAGCCCAACTGTAGTTATTAATGTTATAAATCGCTTTTTTCGGATCATTGACTTTAAAATAAACCACGCCATCAATGTTCAAATTCAAATTATCTTTGGTAATTACAGATTGTTTCATCAAATCAACTTGAGTTTCAGCAATGTTTACCCGAATAACTTTGTCTACCAAAGGAATAACCCAGTTAAGCCCTGGTTCGAGCATGCGATGGTATTTCCCAAATCGTTCAACTAACCCTTTTTCAATGGGACGAATAATCTTAAACCCCGTAGCGCACACCACCAGTAAGAAAACAATTACTCCGAAAATCATAATTAAAATAGTTAAAAATCTACCACCAGTATACAAGAAAAAAGGAAAGAGGAAAATAGACTTGAGTTTTCTCAAAAAATATGGATGATGCATCAGTTATAAAGCCGTAAAAATGCAAAATAAATCTTTTGAACTCGTCTCAGACTTTGCTCCTATGGGAGACCAACCCCAAGCCATTGAAAAACTGCTGACGGGACTCAAAAACGGACTCCGCCACCAAACCCTGCTTGGAGCTACGGGAACCGGAAAAACATTCACGATGGCACAAGTAATTCAAGCCACCCAACGGCCAACGCTTATTTTAGCGCATAACAAAACCCTCGCTGCCCAGTTATGCAACGAGTTTCAACAGTTTTTCCCCAACAATGCCGTAAGTTATTTTGTCAGTTATTATGACTATTACCAACCAGAAGCATACGTAGCCAAAACCGATACGTTTATTGAAAAAGAAGCGACTATTAACGAAGAAATTAATAAATATCGACACGCAGCCACGGTAAACCTGCTAACACGACGCGACACCATTATTGTGAGTTCCGTAAGTTGTATTTACGGAATCGGAAACAAAAAAGATTATTCCGAACTCGCCTTCCGCATTGAAAATGGACGCGATTACGCCCGCAAGGATTTCTTAAAAAAACTCGTAGACTTGCAATACGAACGAGTAAAATCAGAATTCAAACGGGGAACCTTTGAAGTGTTAGGCGACACGGTCACGATTTTCCCACCCAATAGTGATAGTGCTTACCAGTTAGAATTTTGGGGCGACTCTTTAGACAAAATATCAGAAGTAGACGGATTTACCAACGAACTCATTGCGCACCACGACGAAATTGTCATCTTCCCGGCCAAACACAATATCACCCAACGAGACAAAATTGAAAGCATTTGTAAGGAAATCGAGCAAGAGCTGTCTGAACGGCTCGAAATAATGCGAAAAGACGGAAATGTTGTTGGGGCTCACCGCCTAGAACAACGGACTAAATACGACATTGAAATGCTCCGAGAAGTGGGTTACGTCAGCGGAATTGAAAACTATACACGTTACATTAACGGCAGCCCTATTGGCGAACCACCAACGACTTTGCTGGATTATTTTCCCGATGATTTTTTGTGTTTCATCGATGAAAGCCACATTACGATTCCGCAAATTGGCGGCATGTTTAATGGGAATTTAAGTCGAAAAGAATCACTTATCACACATGGATTCCGACTTCCAAGTGCGATGGATAATCGTCCGTTAAAATTTGAAGAATTTGAACAAAAAATAAAACAAGCCGTGTACGTATCGGCCACCCCTGGAAAATACGAATACGAACACTGTGACCGCTCAGATTTTGCCGAACAGATTATTCGGCCAACAGGCTTGGTTGATCCTCGTATCGAAGTCCGTGATTCGGCTCACGCCATTGATGACGTTTTACAAGAAGTAAAAGCTACTATCAAAAATGGGGCACGGTGTTTAATTACCACCGTTACCAAGAAAAACGCCGAAGATTTATCCGATTACTTAATTGAACAAGGAATTAAAACCAAATACCTCCATTCTGACATTGAAACCCTCGAACGAATCGAGATTCTTACCGAACTCCGAAAAGGAACCATTGATGTGGTAGTTGGAATTAATCTCCTCCGAGAAGGACTTGATTTACCCGAAGTAGAACTCATTAGCATTCTAGACGCCGACAAACAAGGATTTTTGCGGTCTCGAGACGCCTTATTACAAATTATTGGACGAGCCGCTCGAAACGCCAACGGACGAGTCCATATGTATTCTCATGAACGGAAAATAACCGCCGCCATGAAAGAAGCCATTGATGAAACCAACCGCCGACGAGATAAACAAATCGCCTACAACACGGCTCATGGCATTACCCCCCAAACAATCTTTAAGAAGATTACCGATATTGCCGATAGTTTAGGGAAAAAAGAAACCAAAAACTTCGATAAATACACACGAAAAGAACAGGTCGGGGCGAAATTGGTGGAATTAGAAATGCAAATGGACTTGGCGACCCAAAATTTGGACTTCGAACAAGCCGCTATTTTACGAGATGAAATCGAATTACTCGAAGAGAAACTACGTAAGATGAAGTAATTCCCTTAAACCTTTTTAACGCTTCTCATCAACTATATAGTCTTTGTTTAGACGAAACCTCCTTACCAAAAGGTTTGAGACCTCGTCATTTTTTATATACACTTTGGACGAGGAGAAGGCTTTTCATACACTCTTTTCGTCCACCGTATGTTTGTTTATGACGAAATCTTTACGAAATGAATTCAGATAAATCATCCCACTGAGGATTCTTTGTTTCAATAAGTCTTAATTTCCAATGTCTTGGATATTTTTTTATTTTTCGCTCACGCTCTAACGTTGCATAAAAATCATCACAACATTCAAAATAAACCAGCTTCGTGCATTTATATTTTTTGGTAAACCCCTCTACAAACCCCAATTTATGTTCAAAAACTCTTCGTTCCAAACACGAAGTTCTGCCAACATAAAAAGTTGTATTATATATATTTGTCATAATATAAACACAATGCATAGATAAATAATATTTGAAAAATATATTAAAATCAAATCTAAGCAAAGACCTCGTCATTTCTTATACACACTTTGGACGAGGAGTTTTCTAATTCTCCTCTTAAAATAAGAAGGGGGATTTTAAGTACAAAAAAAACACCCACACGCAAGCGTGTGAGTGTTTTTCGTCAGAAACGCCTTAGAGTATTTCTACGATTCTATGTAGGTAAAATAAATTAATCTACAGTAACAGAATCTGTGTCAATATCTAATTTGTATCCGTTCAACCAGTCAAATGTGTCAACTGAGTGACCAACCGCTGATTTATCAGACCAAACAACATTTGCTGAAGATTGTCCAGCTTTGTTTTTTGCAGCTGAGTAAGAAGAATCATCTAATAATTCGAATGAAACTGATGAATCAGTTTTATCATTAGCGTCATCTTTCAATCCTACCAAGTACAAGTCATATACTCGAGAAGAACCTCCTGCAATGTTATGATTTGCTGGTAATTCAAACTTAACAACTTCATTTTCAACATCATCTGCTGATACAGCATACCGAGCATAAACAACATCAGCATCCCCACCTTCTGTCAACAAGAAGTATGTACCAGTTCCTGGTGTAGCTGCTCCAGGTGCAACAGCCGTAGCCCCTTGTGTTTTAACAGAAGCTGTAACAGGCAATGTATCACCAGCATTTGTTGGTTCAAAGCTCATCACAATATCAGTTTGATCGCTATCTGCATTGGCTCCAGTAGCAGTGAATTCTACTGTATCTCCTGCAATTGCTGCTGAGTAGTTTGTGTATGCCTTTCCTTGAACAGCTGTCAACAACGCAGATTTTGTCATTCCATCTGTAATTGCTACATCTACTGAAGCAGCTCCATTTAGAGAAATTTTCAAAGTTCCAGCTTTAACATTAGATGCTACTGCTGGAGTTACTACTCCACCTTGTTGAGCAACCATTACACCAGCTGTTGTACCGGTACCATTTGTATCAACCGTAGCATCAGTTTGTTCTGTTGTAGCAACAGAAGTTACTTTAACTACGTTAGCAGGTGTAACAACTTCTGCTGCAAAATTAGCGTTATCATTAATTTTTGTTGCAACCGCTGTCGCAATATCAGTATTAGATGAACCAAATGCTACATCTGTAGTAATAGTAGTTCCAGCTAAGTTAACCGTAATTACACCATCTTTTGTGGCATTACCACTAAATGATAGTTTTGTTACTTCTGGTCCAGCAGGAATTTCTGCTACCGCATCAACTACTGCTGAAGCATCTAATTTAGCCACTTCTGTTGCAGCATCAACAGCTTGTGTTACAGCTTTTTTAGGTAATACCCCTTCTTTAACTTTTACATTATGGAATGTTGCTCTAACAGCAAATTTTCCTAGTTCTATTTCTCCGTCAGCTACTGCTTTGAAAGACGCAACTTTGTGTTTTACACCAGTGTCATTCAAGGCAAATTTTCCGTTATTCTTCAAGCTCAACAATGATTTGTAAGCTACAAAGTCTGGACTTTCTGCTACGTTTACATCAACATCTGCCTTCGCAATGTTTTCTCCTGTAGCAGCTGTCGTTGCTTCTATTCCTTTTTCTTCTACAGATTGATCAATCACCAATTTCAAGTGAGCGGCTGTGGCCGTTGCGTTTGCAATTGAACCAACGTTCATTCGCACAGTATATACTTGTTCAGAAGAAGAAACAATTGCTTTGTTAGACAATGAGAAATGTAACTTGTTGTCAGTCATAGTATCACTTGCAACAACATTCCCTGAAGGATCTACTAATTCATATACTTGTCCTAAGTTTTTAAAGTTATCAGAATTTGTTACATTTTTCATGTAAAAATCAGACACTTCAACTTTATCGTAATCTGATTTAACAGAGAATTTGAATACATCAACCTTAGAAGCTCCCGCTTTAACTGCGGCAGACTTAAGTTCGTTAGTTAATCCTGATTCAGTAACAGTCAACTTTCCAGAATTTGAGAAAGTAAAGAGTGCTGATTCAAGAGTATTTCCTCCATCTACAGTAACTTCTTTTCCATTCAATTGGTTAGTTGCTTCTACAACAACTTTAGTAATTTTCAATGTATCATCTGCCCCTGTTCCGTCTGTTACAGAGTTATTTGTATCCATTGCTACGGTTACTTTTTTGTATCCATTTGAAGGAACAATAATTGAAACATCTCCAAAAGATACTTTTGCATTTCCAGATGTAGTTTCAGTTAAGTTTCGAGTTCCTGCAATTTGAACTCCATCTGCAAACAATCCCATTTGGAAGTTTCCAGCATCAGCAGCCGCTTTTCCTCCTAGAGCAACTTCTAATTCAACATTAGAAACCAATACGTCTCCTCCTTTATTATTATCGATATTGAATTTCAATATTTCAAGACTCTTAACTCCAGCAACAGCTTTCTCATTCTTCATTGAATCAACTCTTGTCAATTTAATTTTAGAAGACATAACTGTTACCACAGACCCAGAAGCCGATCCGTATTTAGAATCAATAACATCTCCATTAGAAATATATTCTGGAGCATCAAAATCATTTGCCATCAAATCAAGTTTAATGAAGGCGTCATTTTTAGCTTTTGTATCAACATTTGCTTTTACTTCCAATACAGAAGTTCCAGTCAATTCAAAGGCTGAACTAAAGTCCAAGTACCCTCCTTCAACTTTTTCAACAGAATCAACTAATTTTCCGTTTACATACAATTTGAAATTTTTAAATGGAGCTACTCCACCTTTATTTTCAACTTTTGCTTTTACTTTTACCCCATCAACTGCTACTCCTTGTTCAGCTACTACTCGCGCTTTCAACAATTGAACATCATTAGTTGTTTGAGCAACATCTTGAGAAGCCAAAGAAGATGGATCTCGAGAAACATTCAAATCTCCTGATTTAATTGTAAACACTCCCATTTCTGTAGGAGCATCTTCTGCATCTTTTGTACCAACAACTGTTCGTACTCCAAAGGCAGTTGAAGCTTCAATTGCAACTACGTCTTCATAGTTATCAATTTTAAATTGAACTGTATCTTTCTTTTCAGCCATCACAATGTCTGCTCGAACTGAGAAGATTTTTGTCAATCCATCATTAATAACGTATCCACCAGTAGTTCCGTTATCCAATCGGAAAGTAATGTAATCACCATCAATGATTGCTTTTCCAACTGAAACTTGTTTTCCAGCAACGTACAACACAGCATTTTCCAAAGTTTCACCAATTTCAGCTGAACCCATGTTTTTCAAAGTAATCGCTCGTACTTCTACTGCTTTGTTGTTTTTAGAATCATTTTGAAGTTTAAATTTACCAATTTCAGCAAATTGATCTCCAACTTCTACATCAGCATTTGAAGTAAATGGAGTGAATTCAAGGTTTGTAACTTTGTAATTAGCTACTTCCATTTCTTCTCCTTCAATAGTAAATTGTCCTACAACATTTGATGCCGAAGATGTAATTGATTCAGCAGAAACAATAGCCAATCGATTTACGTGTCCCAAATCAAATGGTTTATCATTTGTATCTGCTTTACCATCCATTGAAGCTACGATATCAGCTACCAATGTTTTTCCTGCTGGAACCACGATTGCTGGGCTGAAAGTTAATTCAGCTTGATCGTTTGAGTTTACAGATTTATCGTTTCCGATTTTAAATCCGTCAATTTCCAACCATACTTTTGAGAAATCATCATGATCACCCAAACCTAATCGGTTTACAGTAATTCCTGAGATTTTTACATCAGCGTCATCAGAAGCTGTGAATTCTACAGTTGTAAATGGAACAGCGGTAGAGTTGTAAGGAATTTTCATTCCTTTAGCAGTTTTGCTAGACAATTCAACTTCCAAAGTTCCTTTTGCGTTTGCTGCTGAGTCAGCAACCGCTTTTTGTGATTCGTACACAACGTATGCTGTTTCCGCTCGAAGAACATTTTCTCCTCCTCGGAAAGATCCATCAGCGAATCCTTTCATAATGTTGTTGTTGTACAATGTTTCTACGTAATCGAAGAACCAAGCGTCTTCTGTTACGTCAGAGAAATGTGGAGCTCCAGCAGTATTTTTTTCAATACCGAAAGCGTTCACAACCATTTTTGCCAATTCAACTCGGTTGATGGTATTTCCTGGTTTAAATTCTCCGTCTGGGTATCCATTAATCCACCCTTTATCGGCCATAGTATTTACGTAGTCGTAAAACCATGCTCCTTCTTTTACATCTGGGAAAGAAGTAGAGGCTGCGTCTGCAGACAATTCAACTCCTGTCGCCAATACGATAATTTTAGACACTTCAGCCCGATTTAATTCGTTTTGTGGTCTAAATTCTCCTGTGTTTCCGAAACCTCGCAATACACCTTGTTTTGTCAATTCTTCAATTGATGATTTTGCATAACTAGGGATTTTTGATTCATCCACGTATGCCGCATTCACTGAAGTAAATGTCAAAGCCAAAGCGGCTAAGGCTACAGAAGAAAGTAATGTTTTAAACTTATTCATGTTTAATTTTCTTCTAAAAAATAATGTACTCTATATATAAAGAATTTGAATTAACTCCTATATTTATAATTTTTTCTAGATACATTTTTTTATAAAAATGTCTCCGGTCGTTTTTTCAAAGATCAAGTTTAGTTTGTTTTTGAAGATATTTTTGCAAACTCTTCGCAGAAGAGAACCAATTAAATTCTATTGGTAAGTCTTCCTAAACTGCGCTGATTATTACGAAAACACAAGTAAAAGTCAATTTTTTGTGCTTTTAATATCAGCAACTTATACAACGGTAAGAACAATTTTTTGTTACAAAAAATAACAAATATTTTTAAAATTCATGTATACAAAAGTAATTAATTATTTTAAAATATAGTAAAAATAAAAATTTACAGAAAAATATCCCAATTTACACCAACAAAAAAAACACCTTCAGAAACACTGAAGATGTTTATTTAATATCTTTTTTAGTCTACATATAATTTCTGAAATATCCTTTTTCTAAATCTTCTCCTTTTACCATTTCAGACTCTGTTTTTAATTCGTAATTTTTTGTAACAACTCCTAATATTTCTGCTTCTGGGAATAAACTTTCAAAGACTTCTTTATTGTTTGGATTTATTGATACTAAAAATCGAGATTTATCTTCTGCAAACCACTCCGCTAACGTTAATGGAGTCGTAATTTCTAATCCTAATTTTCCCGCTATCATAGATTTTGCGACTGCGACCGCGACCCCACCAAATCCAATATGTTGTACCGAACTAAATAAATTTTGTTGGTGTCCAGCATGCATTCGTCGGTATCTATCCACCGCTATTTCTGTTTGTACTAATGGTAAATTTTCTGGATTTCCACCAAAATTATCGTATTCAAACAATAACTGCGAACCAATCAAACTATCACTTGTTTCTCCAATTACATACACTAAATCTTCTTCGTATTTAAAGTCCATCGTTTGCGTCTTCGTGTAATCATCAATCACACTCATAACCGACACTAACAAGGTTGGTGGAATAGAAATTTTTACTTCTTTATTATCCGCACTATATCCTTTAAAGTCGTTAAACATCGAATCTTTTCCAGAAATAAATGGCGTTCCGTATGTTACCGCTGCATCATAACATCCTTTCGCGGCTTCTTTTAATTGATGTAATCGTTCTGGTTCATCAGAAGAACACCAACAGAAATTATCCATAATAGCCATATAATCTATATTTCCTCCTACGGCTACCGCGGCCGCTACCGCATCATCAATCGATGCTAACGCCATTTTATACGAATCAACTTCCGACCAGCGAGGATTTAATGCCTGCGAAGTAACCACCGCTTTTTCCGATTCTAACACCGGCCGAGTAACCGCCGCCGTTCCATTTACATTTCCTACTCCTTGTAACGGACCAACAACCGCTCCACCTTGCACAATCGAATCATATTGATTTGAAATCCAACTAAATGAAGCAATATTCTTATTTTTTAATAATTTCTGCAAACTTTTTGCAAAATCACACTCACCCAAAACTACTTGATTTTCGTTTTTTACTGATTCTGATGGAATTGTTTTTTGTTGTTCTTTTGGCCACCCTTTTTCTAAAAAGTTTAAATCTAAATCAAAGATTTTTTCATCATTATAAAAGATTTCTCCTCGACCAGTATCAGTAAATTCTCCTAACACTGTAGCCACAACTCCACGTTTTGCCAAATATTCGCAAAACTCTTTTGATTTATTAGCTGGAACCGAAAAACACATTCGTTCTTGCGATTCAGAAATCCAAATTTCCCACGGACTCATATTTAAGTATTTCAATGGAGCTCGTTCTAAATACACTCTAAATCCACCTGCTTCCATTCCTAATTCTCCTACCGTACCAGAGATTCCTCCGGCTCCACAATCGTGCACCGAAGTAATCATATCTTTATCTTGTAACTCTCTTACAATCACATCTGATAATTTTTTTTGTGTAATTGGATCTCCAATTTGCACGGCGGTAGCTGGACTATCTCCATCTAATACTTCCGAACTAAAAGTCGCTCCATGAATTCCATCAACTCCAATCAATCCTCCAGCCATTACAATATGTTCTCCTGGATTCGCTTGTTTTTCTGAGGAATTTTTCCCATTAATTTCTCGTGGAATCAACCCCACTGTTCCAGCAAAAACTAATGGTTTTCCTGCGTATCGGTCATCAATATAAATCGCTCCTTGTGGGGTTGGAATTCCAGATTGATTTCCTCCGTGTTCTACGCCTTCAACCACCCCTTCTAAAATAGTTTTTGGTTGTAAGGCTGGATTATGTTTATTTTCCCCTCTGTATAAATCAATCGTTTTTTCTGGATCTCCTGTACAGAATGCGTATCGGTTAATAACTGGTTTAGATCCCTTTCCGTATCCCAAAGCATCACGATTTACTCCTACAATTCCCGTCATAGCCCCTCCTAATGGATCTAACGCCGAAGGAGAATTATGAGTTTCAAGTTTATCAGACACTACCCAATTTTCATCAAATACAATTCCTCCCGCATTATCAGTAAACACCGACACACAAAAATCATCTTTTCCTTTTTTTGCTCGAATATCATTTGTGGCTTTTCGAATACAATCTTTAAACACTCCCCCTTTAAATTCATCTAAAGGATTCGCAAAAATAGTATGCCGACAATGTTCACTCCAAGTTTGGGCAATAGATTCTAATTCAATATCCGTTGGATTTCGTCCTTCTTTTGCAAAATACTCTTTAATTTTTTGCATATACAATAATTTCAAACTCAATGGTCCACGGAAGTTTCCATTTTCATCTTTAATTCCTTTTTTTCCTAACTCAATCATTTCTTCGTCCGTCATATCCAATAACGGAACTTCTAATGTTTTACTCGTATGTTTAATGGTTACTTTTGGTACATACACGCCCATACCACCGTCTTTCACAAAATCAGTAAACGATTTAATCGTAATTTTTTGAATTAAATCATTCGCAAATAAACGAGCGATTTGTTTTATTTCTTCTTGATTTACCCCACTAACATACAAGATAGTTGAAGTATAAACCCCTTCTTCGATATCAAATTTTATCCCAAATTTTTCTTCAATAATTTCTTTTACCGTTGCCCCAAGATTATCAGTTACCCCTGGTAAGAATCCGATTTCTAACGCAAAATCAAACGTACTTGGAGCAAAATTATTATTAATTTCAGCCGCTTCAAAAACTGGATTTGTAAAAATATTTTTCAATACGCCTTTTTCATCGTCCGAAAAATTTTTATCAATCGTGTAAACATCGTTTACTTGTACCGCTGTAATCGTATCAAACCCATTTGATTGAATTTTTTGTAAAAATCCTTCATCACGAGTTTCTTTAATAATATTTCGTACTTCTAATCGAAAGGCGTTCATAGGCAACTAATATCTTAAAAAATCAGTCGCAGTATAAAAAAATTACAAAATTTTTACGAATTAGTTTTTCATATTTTTTTCTGGAATAGTGTAAACCTTTGGTTTTAATTTATTTCCCCAAAAATCAGTTATCCCCGAAAGTGTCATTTCAAAAAATTCTCCAATCTGCTCCGTTTCCTTAGTAAACGCTAATAAAAAAGCATTATCCGATAATATTTTAACCTGTTTTAAAGTTCTCTTTTCAAAAGTTTCAACTTTACCAATATCTCGCAAAAATACTTCTAAATCTTTTATTAAAATTGGTTCATTGGTATGAACTTCAACAATAAAATCATTTTTATCAAAAATTTCTTTTAAATTTTCAAATTGTTTTGGTCCTACTTTAAAATCTTCTGGTAATTGTTCATAAAAAAGTCGTTCATGATAGGTCACAAAAGGATCTTGAACATCAGCCTTTCTGTTCCAATAAAACTCAGTTATTCCATTTCTAACAATTTTAGAAAACGAGGTCGTAAAATCCAAAATAGTTCCATTAGAATCTATAATTTCTTGTTGAGGAAAAACTGAAACCGTAACAAAAAAATTAGTTTTTTGACCTCTAGGACTAAATAAATTTAGTTTTTTCAAATCTTTTGCATGAGAAACAAAAGCAAAATTTCTACTAATAGATTGACCTGGTTTCAAAACTACATCATACAAAGTTTTCGGTTCATTAATAAAATCTGGAACCAGTATTTCTAAATGACCTTTCCAAGTTTGCCCAAATGGTTCCGATACCCCTAAAGTGTTTTGTACCAATACTTTAACTTGTGTTTCCCAAATATTTGGTTTTATTTCTCGCAGAAAAATATCCATTTTTTTCTGTAAAAAACGAGATGATTTTCCCCCGCCAACATTCCATTCAACAACCCCAAAACTATTATGAGGCGTAATATGATGAGAAATATTTGAGATATAAATATCGCCATTTAAAACTAACGATTTTACTTTTTTCGCTAACAATCGCCACTTCCAAGGTTGTAAAATTGTTTTTTTTACTACTCCCGTAATAATTGGTTTTAACACACTTTTTCGTTCTTTTAAAGCGTTTAAATTATGCCGATCAACATTTGCCACTGATTCCGATAAAAACCGAAACACATTTTTATCATTCACTTTATAATCATTTAATGTTATATCACCCACCACCGATAACAAAGATTCTAATACCGAATAATTAATCAAAATAACATTATCTGTTTTTTTATTTGGTAATTGATTGTAAAAATTTTTTACTACCGAAACACAAACTTCACTATCAGCATTTAAACCTGTATCCCAAAAATTATACGTATCAGTTATTGATTTTAATTTATATGGTACGGGAAGTTTTTTTAATTTTGGTAATTGATAAATATTTTTAAAGGTTAAATCAAAAGGAAAATTTTGGGCTTCACCAATAACACTAAAAAATCCACCACACGGCCTTTGTTCCGCTTCGTTACTAAAAATTATAATCGTGTTTGAAAACCATAACTTTGAAAATAAAATATTTTTAACGGGAAACAAAACACTTCCGAAAAAAATAAATACTATCCCAATCCAAAAAAAATAATTTTTTACGATTTTTTTTAACAATTTTTTTAAACGTTTCATTATCGGTTTTATATTAAATTATTTTTATAAATTTATAAAATTAGTTGTATTAGTAATTTTTTATTCACATTTAATTTATTCTTTTTTTATTCTTTTTTTCTAATATTTTGCATTTTTATTTTTTCCAATATTTTCTCTTTTTGATACATTTTTTATTCAATTTTTAAATAGTTCTATAAACGTTTTTTTTAATATTTTTTCTATTCTTCAAAACTTTTTTTCTTCGTGGAAAACTTTCTTTTTTTTGGTGTAAAATTTTTTTCTTTCCTGGTGTAAAATTTTTTGTTGCGAATAAATAGTATTTTTTATTTTTATAAAATCTTATTTTAAAAGTTTTGCAATAACAAATTTAAAACCTTTGCAAAAAATAATATTTCATAAGAAAAATTGTTATTTTATTAATACGGTATTAGGAGCGATTAATTGATTAGGATTAATTTTTCTTCCAGGCATAATTTTAGCCCCGCTGCCAATTTGTGCTCCTTTTCCAACAATACTTCCAAGTTTTTCTTTTTTGCTATCAATTAATTGATCTTTAATTTTTACTTTTACATTCTTTGTATCCAGTCTTAAATTCGTTGTAACCGAGTAAGCTCCAAAGTTAACTTCAGAATCGACAACTGAATCACCAATATACGCCGCATGGGTTGATACTTTATCAGCTAAAAAACTACGACAAATCTCACTATTAAACCCAATAACACAATTATCTCCAATATTTGATTGTCGTATGAGAGTATTTTGTCCAATAATTGTATTTTTTCCAATATAACACGGGCCACAAATAGTGGCGTTATTCATTATTTTTACTCCCGCTTCAATAAAAATATTTTCGCCTATTAAAGTGGCTTTCTCTGAAACTTCAGCGGTTGGATGAATTGATATATTTTGGATATTTTGTTTCATAATTTGGTCTTTCATATCCAAAACATGCCACGGATATTTTACCGCTTGCCAGTAATTTTGATACGAAACCGCTTTAAAGGTCTGGGTTTTAAATAAGTTTTGTAAAGCCGTTTCATAAACATCATCTTTACTTGATTGTGCTTTTGATAAAGCGGTTTTTAAATCATCAGACGAAACAAAATAATGAGCCATAATATTTACTAAATTTGAAGGCTCATTTCCTTCTCCGGGTTTTTCTTGTATTTCTTTAATAATATTATTTTCATCTACTTTTAAATACCCACCAGGAAAATATGTTTTAACGGTTTTGGCTAAAATTCCGCCTTGAATACCTTTCGATTCGGTAATAATTTGTTGATAAATTTTCGGATCAATATAATCATTTCCCCCTAAAATAAAAACGGGTTCATTATTCTTTACTCTTGTTAATCCAGCTAACACTCCGCCTGCTACTCCATCTTCAAGATTCGGTTGTAAAACAAATTCGGCGGTAATATTCCCTTGTTGCAATATTTTTTCAAAAACTTCTTTATTATCTTTATTACAAACAATAATAAAGTTTTTAAGTCCGCCTTTTTGAGCGTTTTCTAGTAGATGAATAATAAGAGGTTTTCCCATAAATTTGAGAAGATTTTTATTACTAATCGGTTGAATACGAGAACTTTTTCCGGCGGCTAAAAAAATGGTTTTCATGCGGTGGGCAGATTATTTTTTATAACTTTAAACCCTTCTTCATTGGTTTCAGGGTTTATTATATAATCAATAGAACAGTTTTTCAAAAATATATAACTTTCTTTATCAAGAAAGATTTTAATATTTTTTGTAGAAACAATTCGGTCGTTGAGTGCTGGAGTTTTAAGAAAATCTAATATATAATAAGGATTTCCTTGTTGATCAGGTTTTACTTCTATTTTAAATCCAAATCCAACTTGATTAGATTCTTCTTGAAATTCTTGTACTTTTTGGGCCGCAAAATCGGTTAATTCAACCTCTTTAAAATCTTTTTGATACATTTCTGTGTTTTGAGCCACTTCGTTTATTTCTTCAAGAATGTTCTCTAAATCTTCCATTGAATACCCATGACCCAAAATTCCGTCTTGAAGTGTTTCGTGTGTATTTAAATGACACCCCACACAGAGTAATCCGTATGAAAGCAAAATTTCATTGGCTTTTGGCACTTTAAGAAGAATATCGGCAATTAAGTCGTTTTTAGTAAACAAAGAAAAAGGCATCAAACAGATTGTAGTATTTTTTAAAAAAACTAATATCAAAATGTTTATGAAAATACATTTTTCGGGAATTGGTGGTATTGGATTATCGGCTTTGGCACAAATGTGTTTCGCTAAAGGTCATCAAATACAAGGGTCGGATACCTCTGATACCAGTGTTATTTGGCCAATTTTAAAACAAAAAGGCGTAACTCTATTTACTCGTCAAACAAGTGAAAATATAGATGATTCCTTAGATTTATTGGTATATTCAGAAGCTGTTCTAGCGACGAATCCAGAACGCGTAAAAGCTGAATCTTTAAATATTCCTCAAAAAAGTTATTTTGAATTTTTAGGGGAAATTTCACAAACATATCGAACCATAGCCATAGCCGGCACACACGGAAAAACCAGTACCACTGGATTAATCGCAAGAGCGTTGCAAGAATGTAAATTTGATGCCAATATAATTGTTGGAACGGCGTTAGAATTTTTAGGGAATACAAATTTTTCAGCGGGAAAAGAAAAGGTATTAGTTGTAGAAGCGTGTGAATATCGAGAAAACTTTCGTTTTTTGTCGCCAGAAATAGTGGTTTTAACGAGTGTTGAATGGGATCATGTTGATGCGTTTCCAACGGAAGAATTATATTTCAAAGCCTTTGAAAAATTTGTTTCAGGGGCGCAATTAGTTATTGCTCATAGTGATGATGCGGGAGCAAAAAAAGTCTTACAAAATTTTAAAGGAAAAATTCATTGGATTGATAATACACAAGTAATAGATTTATCAATTTTGGGTGAATTTAGTAAACGAAACGCTCGACAAGCTTTGGCGGTTGGGACATATCTAGGATTAGATAAAAATATTTTTGCAAAAGGATTGCAAAAATATGTTGGAGCTTCAAGAAGACAAGAGTTTTTAGGATTCTATAAAGGCATTAAAATTTATGATGATTACGCGCACCATCCTTCGGAAATAAAAGCGTTATTAAAAGCTTTTAAATCACATTTTTCTCAAAACAAAGTAGGGATAATCTTTGAGCCGCATCAATTCTCACGAACAAAACAGTTTTTTTCTGAATTCTTAGAAGTGCTTTCTTTGGCTGATAAATCGGCGTTTTATCCCATCTATGCGGCCAGAGATTCTGAACAAGACAAACAATTTTCTTTAACGGAACATTTGAAGAATACTGGTATTGAACTGCTGCAATCAGAAGCAGAAATTCAACAATTTCTTGCTCAATTCAAAACGGATGATGTAGTTCTTTTTTGTGGAGCGGGGAATATCTCTCAAGTGGCTCATAATTTTTTGCAAAAGTTTGCAAAAAACTAGAAATAATGGTTCGGGTTTCGCTTTCTTCCGTTTATACGTACTTCAAAATGAAGGTGAATTCCGGTGACTCCAAATACGCGTCCCGTGTTTCCCATTAACCCAATAAGTTGACCCGCTTTAACGGTTTCACCAACGGCTACTTTTCGTTGGTTCATATGTCCATAAAGCGTGGTTACCCCATCTCCATGATCAAGGATGATATAATTTCCATATCCGTAATTCCACCCATCTTTTGAAGTAATTACCTTTCCGCCTTTGGCAGCATAGATAGGCGTATTCATTTTATTCGCAATATCTAAAGCATAGTGTCGACGGTGGAATCCTTGGGTGAGAATTCCGTGAGTGGGACGAATTAATTTTAAATTTTTGCTAGAAATTTTTGCTTGCGCTTTCGTGGTTCGAGAAGCCGGAATAGAGGCTCGAGACGGAGCCGATCCTTTATATCTCGGTTTTTGTACAATGATTTTTCGTGGAATAAACGTCTTGCTGGCTTCTGGAATAAAGACTTTATCACCAGTTTTTAACTTCGTTCCAGGATTTATTCTTCGGTTATAAGCATATATTTTTTTGATATCTGCTTGATGCGCTTTGGCAATTTCCGATAAAGTGTCATGTTTTTTTACCGTGTAATACACGCCGTCAATAGGTGGAACCTTAATTTTCTGTCCAATACGCAACAAACTTTTAGAAGTAAGGTCATTCATCCAAAGAATCGTCGAAACTTTCAAACCGAACTTATGGGCTATTTTAGTAGTGTTATCGCCACTTTTGACCACGTATTCAATGGTTTTTTTTCTCTGTTGTGTGTCTTGAGAGTTAATACTTTCTTGGTCGTTGTAAATAAACCCATCATCCGAAAATGTGTATGGCTTATTTACATCTTTTCCCCATTCAGATTGGAAAAGATTTTGTTTCTGAATTGAAAAATTTTCCGGCCGAAACCCAAAAACAAAAATAACAACAAAACTCAAACTTATAGCTTGGAATAAGAACGGAGAATTCATTATTCGGTAAAATAGGTTTGAAGGCTTTATTTTAACGGTTGTCATAATCTACCAGTGCATTTTAGTAAACCCATTATAAGAGTCAAGAATGACTAGTCTTCACGGGAAAAATCTTTAAGAAATCTTATTATTTCTGCTTGTGTGTGAACTCCTTTTTTGACCCCTATTTTTTGTTTTTTTGTAAAAACAATGTTTTCAAAGGTTTGGTCTCCGTTATTAAATACAAATTGTAGATTTTTTATAGAATTGAATGAAACGTTCGTAAATTGAACCTTTGTTAACGCTTGATTCAGAACCGTTGTGTTTAGAATGTTTATATGATAAAACCCAAGCGTTCTTAAGTACTCTATCATCTTTTGTTTGGCCCGAATTGAATTGGTATTCGTTTGTGGGATGTCTGATTTTTGTTTATAAAAATCGTACAAGTTCTTTTCTGGATTTTTATGGTCTTGTTGGGCTGATTCTTGTTCTACAATATTGACTATGTTTTTGATTTCATTACGAGGAATGTTTTTATAAGTCTTGTTTTGGTCGTTGTTAAAAGTTATCTTTGAGAAATATTGACTATTGTAGTGGAAGATTCCGGTTACAATATTTTTCTTATAATTGGCGGTAAATTGGGTGGTTTTTTGGGCTCGGTTTGATTTTAGGGTGTCTAATTTTATTTCAATATTCAATTTTTTTAAAAATTCGATTAACTGTTTTGTATTATTAATTTGTTTCGCTTTTTCTATGATTTGTTTTTCTTGTTCTGCGGCTTCTTGTTGTTGTTTGAATTTTTGACTCACCGCTTCTTCTTCCTTTATTTGTTTAATTTCTTCGCGAGACAATCCTATTTTTTGGGTCTTTTTTGTGAATTTGAGAAACTCCTTTTCTTCTTCATTTAAAAAATTATTGGCGTGTAGATTTTCTAAGATTGGAAACAACATTTTAATGATGTTTTCTTCGGAATTTGGTTCAAAGTTTTTAAGTTTTAAGAACGATAATATTTCTCGTATGGCCGCTTCTTTTTCGTGGTCTTTTTGCAAAGAGCGAAAGTCAAAGGTGGTATATAATTGAATAGATGTTTCGTTTTGGATAAATGGATTTTGTAAAATGTCCCAAAATAATCGAACTCTTTTGGCCTTGTTTTTTTCAAGGTGTTTCATGTTTTTTATGATTGAAACAGATTGTCCAAAGTCCTTTTTCGACAAAGAATCTTCTAACACCGAAAACACATGCGTTCCTTTTTCCAACAAGGTTTTTAAGGCCGTTGTTTTAGAATCGTTTTGGAAATTAGAAAAAACGGCTACCGCATTTTGATAGGTTTCCCATTTTTCTCTAAAAGCAGGAAATGTTTGGAAAAAATGGAGCGATTCCTGTGATTTTAACTGTTTTTGAAAGAAGCTAAGTAAGTGTTGAGCCTCCTTGATTTTGTTTTTTTGTAGTAGTTCGATTCCATGAGACAATAATCTTGTTTTTTTCGCAAAAAACCATTGAGCCCTTAATTCTCTTGGAACTGAGAGAGAAAGCCGGTTTTTTATGTGTCGAGAGAAATTTGACTTGGTGTATTTTTCCCAAATTTTGGGAGTCGAAAATACAATTTTTCTGGCGGTAGTTTGAAACGTTTCATATCCTTTTAACGCTTCTTTGGCCACCTTTGGCAACGGGTTATTGGGCGTGAGAGAAAATATTGTTTCAAGTTCTTGGTGTGTTATGTCTTGGGGAGACAAACTACTTTGTTTAGAAATGGTTACATTGCTTTGTTTTGGAAGCAGTAATATTTCGTTTTCTATGAGTATTGGAACGGGTTTCTCAAAAGTATAAATTTTTACTGATTCGATATTTGATTCTAAGAATACAGCGAAATCTTGTAACAGTATTTTGGTGTTTTGATTGAGATATACCTGTTGCTGTGATTGGGGCGTTCCAACAAGAAATAAGTTTCCTTTTTGCAAATGAGGATATTGTTTTGCTCCGATTCGAATTTCTGTGTTTTTATACAATCGCACAAAGCTAGAATCCTTGAGAATGACATCTTTTGTAGGGAGGTCTATATTTTGTGTTAATGTTGATTCTGAAACCGGTACGTACAGACCTTTGAGTGATTCTTCTAACAAATAACTATTTGTTTTCAAAGAGAAAAGCACCGAAACAAAAATCATTGTTGCGAGCCCTAGTAATAATACTTTTCTCCCCAAATTTTTCATTTGTTTATGTGTTTGAAGATTCTTCTAGGTGGTAAAACTTTTTGAGTGACTCAATTTTTCCTCTTGAGACTTTTCGTGACTTACAATTTCCACAGACCAGTCGAGGTGTTGATCGGCGGTCGTGCCCTTCGCCAGCCGGAACAATTTCCTCACAATTGTGACAATATAAGGCAATTTTTGTTTTCGGAAACTCGGCTTCCTCCATGTTTTTGTAGGCTTCAGCAGCTTCTGGAACGAGGATAGTGCTAATAGAATCCAAGGCTTGCTCAAAATCTTCTAATTTTATTTTTCCTGAGGCTTTTCCCATCTTTTGGGATTCACTCAAGAACGTTTTTTCATCTTTATTGTTCATTTGATTGTTTGTTTATAAAAAAATCTTCTACGGTTTGTTTTTTGTAATTTTGGGTGGCTAAAAAATGTGCCACAATGGTAGCTATTTGTGCAAAAAAGCAAAGAAACCAACCAAACGAAGTCGAAACAACCGAGGTAGCCTTTTCAATTTGCATGAATACAGACCAAGCCGAAACCAATAAAATAAGTGATTGGATATTGGCTGAATGCAAAATAGTCTGTGTTTTGATGGGGATTTTAATCCATTTTTTTTGCCATATTTTTTCTAGGAAGAAGACCGTCACGATACTTGACATGAAAAATACGAAAAATCCAAGAACGCTGGTTGTTCCAGAGAAGGCTGTGTAATAATATGGTTGCCCAAACACTGTCGGTTTGACAGATACCCATGGTAAAAAACACCCTAAAAGCGTTACTAGTTGAGCCAAAAATATTATTTGTTCTTCAAACCGCATATTCCGAAAATTTTTTCGTAAAAACGGAACGTTAAACAGTTTTTGCCAAAGGTTTTTTGTTCTTCCCTTCATGCCGTAAATTATATAAAATTTCTTTGATTTATCAAAATTTTTGAAAAAATATGAAAATAGTTAGTTGGAATGTCAACGGAATCCGAGCCGTAGAGCGGAAAAAAAATCTACAAGAATTTATAGCCAATACGCCGTTTGATATTTGTTTTCTTCAGGAAATCAAAGGAAATCAAGAACAATTCTCAAAATTTTTAACCGCCCATGAAGATTTTCAGCAGTTTTATTTTTCTGCCGAAAAAAAAGGATACGCGGGGACTGGCGTGTGGATAAAAAAATCATTTTTACGAGAAAATGTTATTGCCAGTTCTTTGCAATATCTAACCGGAATGGATAGTTTTATTGACACCGAGGGGCGAATTTCACAGCTTCAATTTCAAACAAAAAATGGGCAAAAATATGCACTTTTGGGAGTTTATTTTCCAAATGGCGGAAAATCTCCAACCGCTTGGCAAGAAAAGTTGGTATTTTACGATCGGTTTTTGGAATATGTAAATAGTTTGCAAAAACAGGGTTTTATTGTTGTTTGGTGCGGAGATGTAAATTGTGCTCATGAGGAAGTTGATCTAGCTCGCCCAGAAACAAACCGAAATTCAATCGGGTTTTTACCAGAAGAGCGGGCGTGGATTTCAAACTGTCTTGAAAATAGTTGGGTGGATGTATTTCGACAAAAATATCCACAAAAAGTGCAGTATTCGTGGTGGCATTTACTCACGCGGGCACGAGCACGAAATGTTGGCTGGCGGATTGATTATTTTTTTGTACATCAATCGCATTGGAATTTAGTACAAGATATTACCTATTTGGATCAACAAATGGGAAGTGATCATTGTCCCGTGTTATTGGATTTATCACTTTTATAGGGCTTCTCTTTTGACAGCTTAGACGTTTAATTTTAGAATTAAATCGTTTAATATAATTTATTGAATCATGTGGAACAAACAGACGCGCGCATTATCGGCATCGGATGTGGTTCTTGGAGTCCAATTTTTATTTGTGGCTTTTGGAGCAACGGTTTTGGTTCCTATTTTGGTCGGAATTGATCCAGCAGTGGCTCTCTTTACGGCCGGAATCGGAACGCTTATTTTTCATCTCATTACCAAGGGAAAAGTTCCCGTGTTTTTGGGAAGTAGTTTTGTGTTTATTGCCCCAATAATTGCCTCAACAAAAGCCTATGGGCTTCCGGGAACGCTTGGCGGATTAATTGCGGTTGGACTGGTTTATGCTGTTGTGTCTGCTATCATAAAAATGAACGGAAAATCGTTTATTGAAAAACTTTTTCCGCCTGAAGTGGTGGGACCCGTTATTATTGCCGTAGGAGCGTCTTTGGCTTCGGTGGCTGTTGAGAAGGCGGCGCATAATTGGTGGTTGGCTATGGTTTCCTTGCTGACAGCCGTGGTAAGTGTGATATTTGGGAAAAAAATGTTAAAACTCATCCCCATATTTATGGGTATTTTTGTGGGGTATTTAGTGGCGTTGTTATACACACTAGCTGTAAATAAGGGAATTATTTCTCACTCGCCTGATGCGTGGTGGGCGCTTACTACCATCGATTTTTCTCCGATGATGAAGTCAGGGTGGTTTACCATGCCAAAGTTTGTGTTCCCAGAATTTAACCTTTCGGCCATTTTGTACATGTTGCCTGTGGCGATAGCACCGATTATCGAACATGTGGGAGATATGTATGCAATTGGAAATGTGGCGGATAAAAACTTTGTCAAAGAACCTGGTTTGCACCGAACCATGTTAGGTGATGGAGTGGCTACGGCCTTTGCTGGATTTTTTGGTGGACCACCAAACACAACTTATTCAGAAGTTACTGGGGCGATTTCTCTTACAAAAGTAACAAACCCTGTTATTTTGAGAATCTCAGCTATTACGGCGGTTTGTTTCTCGTTTATTGGAAAAGTAAGTGGTTTCTTGCAAACTATTCCAGAGGCCGTGTTAGGGGGAATCATGTTGTTGTTATTTGGAATGATTGCTTCAGTAGGATTAAAAAGTTTGATTGACGCCAAAGTCGATTTAACCGACACGCGAACACAAGTTATTGTGTCAATAATTCTTATCTTTGGCGTAGGTGATGCTGTTTGGCATTGGGGAGAATTTTCGCTCGCTGGAATCGGATTGGCTTCGGTGATAGGAATTGCCATGCATTTGTTGCTACCAAAAAAGAACCGTTAAAAATTATTTATTAAAATATTATAAAAATGCCATTTTTCAAGAAATCTGCACCAGATTTATTTAAACAAGGGGAAGAGAACTTTGTGAAAGGGACAAAAGAGGAGTTGTTGTCAAAAAATCAGGAATTTATTAGAGCAGAGTTTTCGAGAAGGGGAATTAAAAAGGGAGACCCTATCTATGAAGCACTTATTGTGAAGTCACCGGATGAGGTTTCAGCGGAAGAAAAGTTTGACGCTTTAATAGAAAGGTTTAATCATTTGCCGGAGGAATACCAGGAAAAAGTAACAGCGGAAGCAAGTACTTTTTTGGAAGATGATTTTCATATTCGTGCTCAAGAACTTTTGTCTTATTTTAATGGCATGAGACGGCTTATGTATATTGCTTTATTGATAGGGATAGCGGGTCTCATTCCTCAATTTTTTTCTCAGTTAGAAGATGAAGGTGTGAAAATAGCAACATATTTGCTTCTTGGGTTAATAGAAGGAATTCTTGAGATTAATAGAAGAATGGGGAAAGAACGTTTTCAAAATCTTGTTGAGTATTTTACGAATGAAGTGAATTTAAGAACGGATGTTTTGCGTGAATTTGGTGTTTCTAGCGAAGAGGAGCTCCCAGTTTCTTTTGCGGATATGTATGAAAATGTTCCAGAGAAAATTAGTCAATTCGAGGCGAACTTTAACAATGGTACGTTTAAAAATGATATGAGAAATGTACGAGCGGCTTTTGCTTCTTTCGTAAAAAAGGAGGAATAATTTGACAAAACTGGTTGTCTTGACTATTTTGCTTGTGGTCAAAGACAACCAGCTTTTAGGCACGACCTAAACATAAGTCTGGTCGAGACGCAGTTCAAATCAATTCTTATGGATTTCTTAGGAATCAGAAAAAAGTAAGAGTTGGAAACAGCGAATCTAATGTCTTCTGATCATCAGAAGAATTTTTTTAATTATTTCTCTCATGGCTATTACAAAAGCAAAAAAAGAACAACAGCTCGGAGCCTTGGTTGAGAAGTTTAAAGAAGCTCAAGGAGTGGCTTTTGTTAAATTTGACGGAGCAACGGTAGACGAAGTTCAAATCGTACGACGAGAATTGCGAGCGCAAGGAATGTCTTATACGGTGGTAAAACGAACTTTGATGGCGTTAGCAGCCAAAGAAGCAGGGCTCGCAACTTTTGATTCTGATGACATGGAAGGGATGGTAGCGGTTATTACCTCTCCAGACGACATCGTTCTTCCAGCTCAATCAATTAAAAAATTCAAAAAAGATTTCTTTTGTAAAGAAACCAAAACCAGCAAATTCGATTTTGCGGGGGCGATTTTCGAAGGAAACTTTTTGAAAGCGGCAGAAGCAGAAGTTTTTGCCAACACACCAACCAAAGAAGAATCTTTGGGGAAAATTGTGGGAATGCTTATGGTTGGACCACAAAAATTACATACCGTTTGTCTTTCAGGGTTGAAAGGATTCCACAACGTTATGAAAAATGCTGATAAATTCGCAGCGTAAAACAGAATTTACCTTTTATTCATATTTTTATTAACATTATTTGAAAAATGACAGAAGAAGTAACAGTAACATTGTCAGCATCTGAACAAAAAGTAGTAGATGCTATTGAAAAATTGACCGTAGTTGAAGCAGCGAACGTAGCGAAATACTTTGAAGAAAAATACGGAATCTCAGCAGCAGCACCAGTAGCCGTTGCAGCTGTAGCAGGAGGAGCAGCGGCAGAAGAAGCAGAAGAAAAATCTTCATTCGACGTTGTATTGAAAGACGCTGGAGCGAAAAAAATCGCAACTATTAAAGTAGTACGAGAAATTACAGGATTGGGATTAGGAGAAGCAAAAGCGTTGGCTGACAACGGAGGAACTATTAAAGAAGGAGTGAAAAAAGAAGAAGCAGAAGAAATGAAAAAGAAATTCGAAGAAGCTGGAGCAACAGTAGAATTGGCTTAATTCTTAAGGTTCTAGATTTTAGAAATATAAAAACCACCTCATTGAGGTGGTTTTTTTGTAAATTATTACTCTAATTATTCTGTTTTTGGTTGGGTTATTTTTTTTAGCAAGCCGTTGCCGTATTTTAAAATTCGGTTCCCTCGGACTACCGTAGCAGATGCTACTTCACAGGTTTTGCAAACCTCTTGCACAGTTTTCCCCTTGCTTAATTCAAGGCAAATTCGGTAGCGTTTTTTCATTTCTTCAAACTCACGAGGGGTGAGAATTTCTTGGAAAAATTGTTCAAATTCGTCAGCAGTTTTAAGACCCGTTAAGGCCACAAAGACATTGTTTTTATTCATCGTTCTGTTTATAACATAATTTTTTGCAAAATACAATTGACATATCATGCTATCACAATAGCATGCAATTGTTTTTATAAACATATGATGAATTTGCAACAAACTCCAACGGATACGGGCTATTTTGGTGAATATGGGGGAATGATTTTGCCGCCAGAATTGCAATCATTTTTTGCAGAAATTACTGAATTTTATAACGACACTAAAAACACAGAAGCGTTTAAAAATGAGTATCACACACTACTTAAAAACTATGTAGGTCGTCCGTCTCCGTTGTATTTGGCGGCCAATTTAACCCAAAAACTTGGTGGGGCTAAAATTTATTTAAAACGAGAAGATTTAAACCATACGGGGGCACACAAAATAAATCATTGTTTGGGAGAGGCTCTGCTCGCCAAAAAAATGGGAAAAAAGAAATTGTTGGCCGAAACTGGTGCTGGTCAGCATGGAGTAGCATTGGCAACGGCGGCGGCTCTGGTTGGAATTGATTGTGAGATTCATATGGGCGAAATTGATGTTAAAAAACAAGCGCCCAATGTGTTGCGAATGCGGTTATTGGGGGCAAAAGTTGTAACCGTTACTACGGGTGGAAGGTGTTTAAAAGATGCCGTAGATAGTGCTTTTCAATCATTTTTAGCGAGCCCAAATGAAGTATTTTTTGGGATTGGTTCGGTGGTTGGGCCACATCCATATCCAATGATGGTGCGAGATTTTCAGTCGGTTATTGGAAGAGAAGCCAAGCAACAAATTTTAGAACAGGAGAAAATATTGCCAGATTATTTAGTGGCTTGTGTTGGGGGTGGATCAAATGCGATTGGATTGTTTCACGAGTTTTTAAACGATCCGAAGGTAAATATAATTGGTGTTGAACCGAGCGGGAAAAGTTTTAAATCTGGTGAGCATTCGGCCACGCTAACGCTTGGAAAACCGGGGGAAATTCATGGAATGTTTACGTATCTCTTGTCGGACGAATCAGGAAATCCCGCTCCAGTACATTCGGTTGCTTCGGGGTTAGGTTATCCAGGGGTGGGGCCAATTCACGCCCATTTAAAAGACATCAACCGAGTGTCTTACACGACAATTTCTGATAACGAAGCCTTGTCGGCCTTTAAAGAATTGTCAAAAACAGAAGGAATTATTCCGGCGTTAGAGAGTTCGCATGCCTTGGCGGAAGCCATTAAATTGGCTCCAACGCTACCAAAAGATACAATAATTATTGTAAATTTGTCTGGTCGTGGCGATAAAGATTTGGAATATGTGCAAGCACATACAAATGTGTTTGATGATTTGGGATAAAATCAAGTTATTTTATAGTCGCAAAACCACCCCATTGGGCGGTTTTCTTAATTCTCTTGCCACCATGTAAGCACTCGTTCAGCATTATCTTTGGCCCGAGCGGCTTTCCATTGTTTTACTAATTCTCCATCTTTAAAAAGATAGGTTGAACGAGCGATTCCCATATATCGTTTGCCAAAATTTACTTTTTCTCGCCACGCTCCAATTGGTTCCAGTAATTGTTTTTCGGGATCAGATAATAACACGAATGACAGTCCTTGTTTGTTACAAAATTTTTGGTGTGATTCGTCTGAATCGGCTGAAATTCCAAACACTCGTACGCCAAGTTTTTCAAATTCGGGTTTTAGTTCTTCAAACTGATTGGCTTGAATGGTGCAACCTGGGGTGGCATCTTTGGGGTACGCATAAATAACCACTTTTCCGGTTTTAAAATCGTTTTGTGTATACGTTTTTCCGTCTGATCCAAGGAGGGTAAATTTAAATTCGTTCATAATTTTGCTTGGTTATGTTCAAAAATATTTTACTGTTTGTTTCTTTTTTTGAATAGTTTTTATCGGTATAAAAATTGCTTTTTGGGGTAAAAAAAATACATTGAAACAGATGAAGATAGAATTGGCGCAATTTACGCCAGCACTCGAAGAGTGGTTTAAAGAATATGGTCGACACGACTTACCCTGGAGAAAAAACATTACCCCTTATCGAGTCTGGGTTTCGGAAATAATGTTGCAGCAAACACAGGTTTCTCGTGTGCAACACAAGTTTTTTCCACGATTTTTGGAAAAATTTCCGACAATTTTTGATTTGGCAAAAGCCGAATGGAAAGATTTGTTTCCTGTTTGGGACGGGCTTGGGTATTACGCCCGAGGGAAGAATATGCTGAAAACGGCCAAAATTTTGGTTGAGCAAAACGAAGGAAATTTTCCACAAAAAATAGAGTTGTTAGAAGCGCTACCAGGAATTGGGAAATATACGGCTACGGCTATTTTGGCATTTGCGTTTGACGAAAAAGTGCCGGCCATTGATACAAATTTAAAAAAAGTGTTTCAGAGTTTATGTCCCAAACAAAGTCCGACAGAAACGGGGCTTGAATTGATTAAATCGGCTCAATCAGGGCGAGATTGGAACAATGCTTTAATGGATTTGTCCTCATGTTTACGGTTTAGAAAAGAATTGCACGGAGATATCGCCAATTTTTTTCCAGAAGAAAAACGAGCGTTGTTTTTGCCAAAAAAACGATTGGTAGCCAAAAAAATGCCGAAAAAAAAGGTTCTGCCAAAGGGAGCTCATACGATTGAAGTGGGCGTGGCTTGTATCCACAAAGATGGAAAATATTTGGTGCAAACGCGACCAAAAGGAAAAAGTTTTGCTGGTAAATGGGAGTTTCCTGGGGGGAAACGAGAGAAAGGCGAAGATTTTAGAACTTGTGTAAAGCGAGAAGTGCAGGAAGAGTTAGGGATTGATGTGTCTGTGCGTCCGTTCTTTCATGAGACGGTTCACACCTTTGATAAAGTGAATCTTCGACTGCGATTTCATCGTTGCCAAATTCAATCAGGCGAACCAAAATGCCTGGAAAATCAAACCATGCAATGGGTGGCCTCTAAGGACTTCGAATCAATTGATTTTTTGCCTACCAATTCAGCCGCGATTAAAGCTTTAAAAGAATTTAAAAACTAGCCTCAGATGACAAATTTAAAATATTTTACGACTCCGATTTATTACGTAAATGGTGAACCTCATATTGGAAGTGCTTATACAACTTTGTCTGCGGATACTTTTGCAAGGTATTGGCAACAAAAAAATGGGAGAGATTCGGTTCATTTTTTAACGGGAACCGATGAAAACTCTCAAAAAACCGTTGAGGCAGCCAGTCAGGCAGAAAAACCCGTTCCGGAATATCTAAATGATATGTCGGCGGTGTGGAAATCTACTTTTGAGCAAATGGGGGTACAATTTGATGATTTTATTCGAACCACCGAGGCGCGACACCATAAAACCGTACACGAAGTAATTGGAAAAATTCTTGAAAACGGCGATATTTATAAAGGTGAATATGTTGGAAAATATTGTGTAGGGTGCGAAACCTTTTTGAAAGATTCAGAATTAACTGAAGAAGGATTTTGTCCCGATCATTTGAAGGCGCCGAACGAGTTGAAAGAAGAAAATTACTTTTTCCGACTCAGTAAGTACCAAGATAGGTTATTGAAATTTTACGAAGAAAATCCGAATTGGCTGCGTCCAGCCAAGCGGCGGAATGAAGTTTTGAGTTTCATCAAATCTGGTTTAGACGATATTTCAATTTCGCGTGAGTCGGCTGAGTTGGGTATTCCAATGCCGAATAATGTGAATCACAAAATTTATATTTGGTTTGATGCACTTATAAACTATTATACGGCAGTTAATACAAAAGATTTGCAAAAATTTTGGCCGTACGCACAGCATATTATCGGAAAAGATATTACCCGGTTTCATTGTATAGTTTGGCCGGCGATGTTGATGTCGGCGAATCTGCCGATGCCGCAAGAGGTGTTTGCGCACGGATTTTTTACCGTCAATGGACATAAAATGAGTAAATCTTTGGGGAATGTGATTCATCCATTAGATTTATCGAAACAATATGGAAATGATGCGTTGCGAATTGGATTGTTGTCGGCGTTTGAGTTTGGAAACGACGGAGATTTTTCGATGGATCAGTTTGAGTCGTTGTATAATTCTAAACTGGCTGGCGGCGTTGGAAATCTCTTTAACCGAGTAGTGGTTTTGATTCATAAGTTTTTGGACGGAAAAAAAGTTCGACTACCAGCAAACAATGAACTGGTTTGGAAAGAAAAATTTGCAACTGCCATGGAAGAGAAAAAGGTAAAAGAAGCCATTGATGTTTTCTTTCAACTGGTTGATTCGGCAAACGAATTGCTAAACGAAACCGAAGTATGGAAATTGGCTAAAACTGATTTAGAAGCCGCTAAAAAAGTTTTTGCTATTCTTTTGCAAAAACTTGAATTAATTCAAGAATTATCAGTTTCAATCTTGCCAGAAACAGCGGAAAAAATGAAGTTGGTACTTGGGGAAGGCGACACTTTAAATAAATCAGTTATCTTGTTTCCGCGCGTAGAAAAATAAATTTTATCACATAATAAAAACCTGTATGACCAATAAAATAAACATACAATATTACAAAACAAAAATCGGTGAGTTAATTATTGGCTCGTACGATAAAAAACTCTGTATTTTGGATTTTCGTTATCGAAGAATGCGAACGACGGTAGATAATCGTATAAAAAAATACCTAAAAACTGATTTTATAGAGCAAGAAGATGAAGTTATTACGGAAACTAAAAAACAAGTTGATGAATATCTAGCGGGAACGCGACAAGAATTTAACATTCCGCTTTTGCTTTTAGGAACGGATTTTCAAAAACAAGTTTGGAACGAACTTTTGAAAGTAAATTACGGAGAAACTGCCACCTATTTAGACATTGCCAAACGAATAAATAACCCCAAAGCAATTAGAGCAGCAGCATCGGCAAATGGAGCAAATGCTATTGCTTTAATTGTTCCGTGCCACAGAATTATTGAAAGTAACGGCGAACTTGGAGGTTTTGGTGGCGGTCTGCCCGTTAAAAAAAGATTGTTGGAGTTGGAGAAAGGAGACTCTTTTTAGGTGATTAATTATTTTTAGAAGTTGTAATACTCTGTATTTATGTAAGAATTTGCTTTTTTGGGTAGTTGTTTTATTTTTTATGTGTAATGAAAAATGTTTTGTTTGGAAGTTTTGATTTAGCTCATGCTGGTCACGTAGAACGTCTACATCAAATACCAAGTGGGATAGATGATACGTTGGTGGTAATGGTTAAAAATCCATTAAAGATAAATCAGTCAGATTTTGAGTTACGACAAAAATATTTTTTGTTAGAACAAGTTTATAATGAGAGGGTTATCTCTCAAATTGCATTTGCAGAGACTTTGGAGGATATTCTTTGTTATGCCAAACAAGCAGAGAATATAATTCGAGGTTATCGGAGTGCCGTGGACAAGGAATATGATTTTGCCTTAGCTCAAAAAATAGGGCTTCTTCCGTTTAGAGATAAACTGAAATATATACGGGCTAGTGAGATAACACAGAATATAAGTTCTTCAAAAATGCGAGTTTTGAGAGCTCTTTATCCACACATACATGAAGACGAGCGTTTGTTTGAGCAACGTTTTAATATTTATAATTCACTTGGAGCGGCTATTTTCTTTGGTGAGGATGTAAAAAGTTGGAATGATAAAATTGAGCGCGGACAAATGCATCCTTTTGTGCAACAACTTTCAAAAAAAGAATTTTTTTATCTGATGAATCTTTATCAGTCAATAAATAGTCAACTTGATGGAGATTGCGCTGAATTAGCGTATCGAGAAGCGTGTCTTGATTTTCTTACGAAAAAAACAATGTCTCCCCCTAGTTACTATATTAATCCAATGAGAGATTGCGCCTTATCTTTTGCGTAAAACTTGCTCCATTTTTCTGGCTACCTTGGTCCAATCTACTACTTTAAAAAAGGCTTCAATATAATCTGGACGTCGGTTTTGGTAGTTTAAGTAATAGGCGTGTTCCCACACATCAAGCCCTAAAATAGGGGTAACATGGTCGCATCCAATGCTTGGCATAAGTGGGTTGTCTTGGTTGGCGGTGTTTGAAACACATAAACTTCCGTCGGGTTTTACGCATAACCACGCCCAACCAGAACCAAATCGTGTGGCAGCGGCGTTTGAAAATTCTGTTTTAAAGTTTTCAAACGAACCAAATTGCTCGTTTATTTTTTCGGATAAAAGTCCGGTTGGTTCTCCACCACCGTTTGGAGATAAGATATCCCAAAATAGGCAATGATTATAATATCCGCCGCCATTGTTTCGGACGGCGTTGTTTTCTAAATCTAAATTTTGTAAGATTTCTTCAATGGTTTTGGTTTCTAAATCAGTTCCTTCAATTGCAGCATTCAGTTTGCTGGTGTATCCAGCATGATGTTTATTATAGTGAATATCCATCGTTTTTGTGTCGATGTATGGTTCTAATTCATGGTACTCAAAAGAAAGTGTGGGGAGTGAAAACATATATTGGTGAGTTAAAAGTTAGTGTGTTCGGAAGGAATCTGTGCGGTTTTAATTGTTGGTTCGATAACCATAAAACGGTTTCCTTGTCGGAAAACCATGTTTTTAATACGGTTTGATTTTTTCAGGGTAAAGCGTGATTCAACCCCGGCAATTTTCGTTTCAATAATAGAAATATCATCGAGCAATTTTTCTCGTTTTTCGGCTTCTTTTTGAAACGCATATCCGCGTAAGGCCATGTTGTTGAGCACAAACAAAGAAATTCCACCCAAGAATAGGGCGGTCATAGTCAAGAGAGAAAGAAGGGTTTTATGAGTTGACTGAGCAATATCCGTAAGTGTTTTCTTTCTTTGTTTCGTCATCTCTTCCTCCTTATTCTAGCATATTCATAAAAGAATAACCAAAACTTTTTGGGTTATAATTTTACGGGTTTGTAGATAATCGTTACCGCAATTTCACTGCTTTGATTCTTGGGACCAATGGCTTTAACTACATACAAATTTTCGCCTTTTACAAAGTTTCCATATTGCGCATTGGCTATGTAGAAGAACTTTCCACTACCGGGTTTGTATTGCCGCAGTGCAAACTCATTGACGAGCACTTTGGTAGTATCTTTTGGCACGGTTCCTTGCAAAGTAATAATAGAGCTTGATGTTTCCCAAGGGGTGTTGGTTTGAATACCGGTTGGAGAAGTAATCACTGGTTTTGGGTACTCTTTTTTTTGTGGTGCTTTTGTTTTTTCTACTTTTTTGGGCGCGGTATAATTGATGCTTATTTGAGCTGGAGCTGATTCTTGTCCGTCTCGAGTGGTGGCTTTTACGGTATAGGTGTTTTTTCCTGGCACCATGGTACCAAATTTGGTGCTGGCGAGGTATGACCATTTTCGATCACCTGGTTGGTATTTGGTTAAGGTGTAGCCGTTAACTGATATTTGGTATGCGTTTTCGGGAGCAATTCCTTCGATAACTACAGAAGTGGTTTCCGCTGGAATTATAGCGTTGTTTTGCGGGCTTGAAATAGTCGGGCTGGCAATGTTTTTGTTTTCAACGGGTTCGATTGGTTTTGGTTTTTTTTGTAATTGTTGTTCTAAGGCTTGGGCTTCGCTCGGGAAGAATTTTGCTAAATTTTCTAAGTTCCATTTTGATTTTACAAAAGACGGTGGGACTTCTTTTACAAATTGCGCGGTATCTTCTTCGGTGAGAGAATCTTTGTTTAACTCATTTATTTCAATGGTGCTGCCACCAGCAATATCAAGGGTGGACGTTTTTTTATTGTTTTGGAAAACGGTTGTTTTAAGGTCGCCTTTTAGGGCTAAAACTTGGGTGTCGTTTTCATTTTTACTAAAGGCAGAAATCCCGTTTGATACTTCCGTTGACTGTTCGGTTGTAATAATTTTTAATGAATCTTTTGCGCCTAATTCTCCCACGTGTACCCACAAGTCTCCTCGTTCTAATCGTATTACGGCCTTCTTTTGGTCTGATTGCTTATTGAGTTCAACGAGGCTAATTTCGGTGTTTTCCTTCAAAAAGAGTGTGTTCCCCCCAAGTACGGACAAGGAAGCTTTTCCGTTGCCGAGGGTTTTGATTTTGTCTCCAGCAATTAAATCAATGGAATCTTGCAAAAATGTCCATTGGTTTGATTCTCCAATTGAAAATTCGGTGTTTCCACTTTGAGCATTGGTAGTGGCCGAGAGATTTTCGGCTTGAGAAGTGTTAAATCCCCAATGATAAATTCCTCCTAACAAAAGTACTGCTAAGATGATTCCGAGTATTTTTGAGTAGTGTGAGAAAAAAGACCGAGAACCATGTCTTCTCGAGTGATTGCGACGAAAAGATCGTCTTCGATATACGCCTCTTGAGTGCTTCATTTCAGTCCTATTTTTAATGCATTTTATGCCTTTGGCAAACTTTTTTTGTAAAACGAGTATTCTTTTTTTGGTTTTTTTTGATACAATAATTCTGGAGCTTAATTTATGAAGATGAAGCATTGGAAAAGCTGGGCGGCAATTTTTTTCTTTGGGTTGATTCAAGTGTCTCATGCTATGACACTTGATGAACTTTACCAGCAATACGATAATGTGTCGGTTGAGCGTATTTCGCAAGTACAGCCGATACAAGTAGTTTTGTATCCAAATCGAAATAAAGAAATTGCGGGAGAAGTTTTGTTACCGAAGAATATTCAATCAAATAAAATAGAACTATCGCTGGAAGATGCTCAAGAAAACGTTTATTGGAAAAGAAATGATGCCTTTTTTGTGTCGAAAGACTCTCCGGCAGACCGAGTTCCGTTCCAATATGTAGTGAAAGATTCTTTGCCAGAAGGGAAACAATTGACCTTGAAAGTTAAATTGTTTCAAGATGTGTCTTTGGTAGGACAAGGATCGGTTAAATACGAAAACAAATCTTTGCAACAAGTGGTCTTGCCAACTTTGTCTGATATAAAAACAGTATTAAGTGCCGAAGCGGTGAAAGTTTCAACCGTGGTTGATTTTGCGGGAGAACAAGACTTGGGAAAACGGGCGTTAGTGGTGCAAGTGTTTGATTCAAATGGACAGAAATTATCGCAATACGTGTCAGCTCCGCAACGGGTAAAAGCCAATTCGCAATCGGTGTTTTATGTAGAATTTGCCAAGCCGAAGAAGGCGGGGAATTACAAAATCGATACGTTTTTGCAAGACGCTTCTCAGAAAGCTTCTTCCTCTCACTTAGGCGGAATATTTACGGTCGAAGGAGACTTTGCCAAGTTGCGAACGGTGGTGTTTTCTCGACCCGAATCTGAAATATTTGAAAAAGAAGAAACTGTAAAAATTACGGGAACGGGGTTTGTGAATAAACGCTTTTCATCATTAAATATAGTGATGAATGTTACTAATGAGGCGAAAAAAACCTTGTACACAGAAGACTTTGAGGTGCCAGTGAACCGATTGAAAGAATTTTCTTTTGAAAAACAGTTTTCTTTGCCATTTGAGGCCAAACAAATTAAAGCCACGATGAAAATTTATCATCAAGGAAAACCGATTTCAACGGAAGATTTTGCATCGGAGCGGTACGAAAAAAGGGTCGTTGCTAAAGAGAAAAAGAATGAAAAGGTGGCGTTAACAGAGAAAAAATCACCACAACCAATACCGCTATTATTCATTTTAGGAGGGATGTTTATGCTATTAATTCTAATCGGATTTATTTATTGGTGGGCAAAACGTCCAAAGAAAAATAAAACGCTTTCAATGTTCTTGCTATTGTTGGGGGTGTGTGGTGTGATGCCTTCAGTTTCAGCGGGGAATATTATAACTGATTGTTCGCCTAAAACAGCTATAAGTAATGGGCAAAATCTGCACTGTAAAGTGTTTACGGATGAGGTATATAATGGAAATGCTGATGCGGGATATTTTGCTAAGATTCCGTTTGTGTCTACGGCGATAGACTCTGGAACTGGTCAAGGAAAACTGACTCCGAATAAAGAATATCAAATAGATGTGGCCGTTTGTAATAATGCAGATTGTTCGGATGTTATTGCAAAGCCAAATGTGGCAGAATTTACGGCACCGAGTGCTGATTGGTTTAGAGCAGAATTAGATGCAAGTAAGTTAGGAGTAGAAGCGAATAACAGTAAAATATTAAAAATTAAAGCGGTGATATTGAAGAGAACGGGTGCAACTACTCATATGTTAGTGTACCAAAACCCTTACGAAATAATTGTTGACAGGAAAAAACCAATGGTAACATTTGAACGAAAGTCTTCAACTAATATTCCACTTGCAGAAAACCCGATAAGCGGAGATTACTATAATACAAATGTTATTGCTAAAAACTTTACGAAAGAACCGATTACGGTAACGGTGCAATGTAATGATGGTAATTCGTCCGCTGGGTGTATGGAGTCTTCGTATGAAGTTTTAGTGAAAGGAAATTTCTGTGATGATAATGATATTTGTAAAAAAACGGCGGTTCGAACGTATAAAATTTGTGATAAGGTGCGAAATTGTACCGAGCAAGAATTAGTGATTAAGAATTATGATACCGCGGCTCCATCGTTTAGCGGGTCAAGTGCCAAGTTGGCTGATGAGGGAGGTAGTGAGGCTCAGACTGAAACTTTTGGTGGAGTTGGTATGGCTCCAGCAATTAAAACTTTTGAGAATTTCTTGTTTTCACTTGCAAGCGTAACGGATGTATCAAGTGCTAAAACTGGTTTTGATGCTGATGCATGTGGACATAAGGATTCTGATGAATCAAAAGATAACATCGTAAAAGATAATACTCGTTGTGTTGAGACGAAGAAAGTTTGTTCAGATGGATCGTATTATCGAGCAGAGAATAAATGGTATCAGAAAGGAACAACCTCGTGCACTTTTTCTTGTCCTGGAGATGATGGTTCAGAAACTAATCCAGAGGGGTTAGTACAGGTTGACTGTGAAACTGTGAGAGAAAATTCAGAAGGAAAATGTTGTTTGCCGTATAAATTAATTTGTGGGTATCGGTTTGGGTTCTGTTTTCCGCTGCGGTTTTAAGTGGTTCAACTTTGCCTTGCCAACAAAAAATATTTTATTAGACTCGGCTTGAATTATAACTTACTTGTGTTATGAAATACGTATATATAGCAATTTGTGTTTTGTTTCTTGTTTCTGTGTTGTTACAACAAAAAAATGCTGGACTAGGCTCTTTAATGGGGCAAGAATCTGGTGATGAAGTAGCACAAACTCGACGAGGAGCAGAAGTGTTTTTGCACCGAGCGTCTATCGTTTTGGCGGTTCTGTTTATTGGAATTGGCTTGTTGGTGATGGCTGGAGTTGTGAAATTTTAATATACCCCTCATGAGGAGACGAACGAACGTTTCAACTAAAAAATCTCTAACAAAGAAAAACATACGATGGTTCTTTTGGGGATTTTTTTTGCTTGGTTTTGGGTGGCTTGTCTGGCAATGGAATGCTTTTTTTGCAGGGCATTCGCATTTGGTTCCGCAAGAAGGAGGCGTATACACCGAAGATATTGTAGGAGAATTCAATAATACCAATCCTTTATCGGAGTCTTTGGGTGAATTTGATAAATCGTTACAACGGCTTATTTATGCGGGATTGGTTGAGTACAGTCCTGTGACCGAACAGTTTGAACCCGCGCTAGCAACGTTCCGAATTACCAATAACGGAGAAAAATATACGCTTACTCTCAAAGATTCGGCTCGTTTTTCAAACGGCGATCCGGTGACAATGGACGATGTGGCGTTTACGTTTAAAGAAGTGATTCAAAGCCCGGGGTTTTTATCGCCCTTATTAAAAGAACGGTTTGAATATGTGACGATTAATATTTTGTCGGATCGAGTGGTAGAGTTTGTGTTGCCGGTTGCCAATGTGTCTTTCTTGCAGGCATTGACCACGCCGATTCTTCAGAAAAAACAATTTGCGGGCGCGTCTCTAAAAGAAATTCTCGATGCACAATATCGAGCGAATCGTTCGCCCGTGGGAGCTGGACCATTCCGCCTAAAAAACATTGTACATAAACCCGATGGGACTTCTCGAGTGTTTTTGCAACGAAATCCTTATTACTTTAAAGCCACGCCGTATCTAAAAGATATTGTGTTTGAAGTTTCAACTAGGGCAAAACTTCCAGCAGAAAATAAGTCAACGGCTTGTATTAACTGTTCTAAAGTTCAGTCGGATGAGGCGGTTGTAGAACAACGAGCTTATGAATTGCCTCGATACGTAGGATTGTTTTTCAACACGGAGGGTGAATGGGGGCAATATCAAGCCGTGCGAAATGCACTTCAGTTTGGCGTTGATAGAACGGTTCTTTTGGAAGGAAACGAAGGGTGGAATATAACTAATTCGCCGTTTGCGTCTTGGGGTATTTATGATGAATGGTTGTTTAGTGGTCAATTAGGCCGACGAAGTCTGATTGACGGTGGCTTTAAATGGGATAAAGAAAAACAAACTCGATTTTATAAAGGAAAACCTGTGGTAATAAAAATGCTTGTGTCGACCCAACCACCAGTATTTTCTCGGTTTGCGCAACAAATTCAACGTCAGTGGCAAAAACATTTGGGGGTTGAAGTTGATTTACAAATTTTGGAGCCAGAACTGTTTTTGAATGCGGTGGCGACTCGGTCGTATGATGTTGTGCTAACGGGGGTTGATTTTTCGGATATCTTTAACCCAACGGCGGTGTGGCATTCACAACAAAGTGGAAAACTTAATTTGGCTAATTTAACGAATGATGGAGTAGATTCATTGGTGCGAGAGTATCAATTGTTTGGTTCTAAATCAGACTTGGGATTGTTGCATGAAAAACTCCGAAAGTTAGGGGTAGTATTACCTTTGTTTACCCCTAAATATACGTGGTTTGTGGCCAAAGAGTTAAAAGGGGTATCTCGAAATTTTAAAAAACTACCGAAACACTCAGATCGTTTCTTTGGGGTTGAAAGTTGGTATTTAAATGAAAAAAAAGACTGGGATATTCCTGCCAACAAAACAAAATTAGGAATGTTTTTTGAGTTTTTGTTCGGAACCAATTCATGAAGAAGAAATTATCAGTTCGAGAACTACATCAAATAGATTCTTTAAACCAATTAGGGCAAGATAACCAATCAGGGGCTCTTTTGGGGATTGATTATGGAGAAAAGTATTGTGGATTAGCGTGGTCGCCTGATGGTGTGGTAGTGTTTCCGTTGCGAGTGGTTCCGAGAGCCGAAACGGCAACAGAAATTGAACGAATTTTGAATGAAAAACAGATTCAAACCTTGGTGTTTGGGTTACCATTGGGAAGCAAAAATGAAGAAAATCATATTTGTGCTCAGGTGCGAGCGTTTGCAGATTTGTTTAAACAATCTGGTCGAACGATTCATTTTCAAAACGAACAGTTTTCTTCTCAAGCGGTTATGGGCACTGCCAACCGAATCGATCATTGGGCTGCCGCCAAAATATTAGAATATTGGATTGCTCGGAAATAATTTGGGGCTTGAAAATTTGACCTATGAGAAAAATGTAATACATTTGTGAAGCTTTATGACTATGTAGCTCAGCTGGTTAGAGCGTCGGATTCATAACCCGGAGGTCGGCGGTTCAAGTCCGCCCTTAGTCACCAATTTTTAAGATTAATAACCGCCAACGGCGGTTTTTATTGTTCATTAGGATAAAGTGCAAAAACTCTTGCTGGATAACCAGAGCCACCTTTGGGTTTTGGAAAAGAAACCACTGCTATGGCTCCCGTTTCGGGTAGTTTTGTTGTTTCAGCAAGAAGTTCTATTTGAAAACAGTCTTGTTCCAGAAGAAAAGTTTCTACTGAGTAATTCCCATTAGATATTGCTTTCCCTCCATCTGTATCAGTAGTTTCGTGACCAAATGCTTTTATATTTCTTTCTTCAATTAAAAATTTAACGGCATCCATTCCCCAACCTGGAAAATGACAGATTCCCTGAGAATCTTTATTTAACATTGCAGAATTAGATGGCCAATATTTTGCCCATCCAGTCTTCATTACTGCAAAGGCATTTGGGGGTACTTGACCATTTATAGATTCCCACTGAATTAAATCATCTAAGGAAAAAACAAAATCAGAATTATTCTTTGTCTTTTCCAAACAATCAAAACACACTAAAGGAAGCAACATCTCCGAAACTTCTATTTGGTCAATTGATCTTCCTCCTTCTACAAAGTGTATAGGAGGATCAATGTGTGTGCCCCATTGACCTACATGCTTATAATAGTGTGCTTGAAAGCCATTGTTTTCAAAATCATAAAGTGTAATAATTTCTTGATCTGGCATGTCAGAGGCATGAGGGATGCCAGGGTAGAATGAATGGGTTAAATCAACAAAATTTTGTGATTGTAACTCTTCTAATAATTTCCATAAACCTTTTTGTTTCATATTTAAATTTAATAATTTTCAGAATCATTCAGATTTCCCTTTGCGACGTTGTTTTCTCTGCAACAGAATCAAAAGGGTTCGGAGGTTGTTTTTTGTTAATTCTAATAAAAGTTATTAATAAACAAAAGCAAATAATTATCAAAAGGACGTTTTCCTATTTTCTTGAAGTTTCTCTTACTTTTTGTTACTATTTAGTACGATGTTTGCAAAGAAAAAAAAGAGCCCGAGTGTAAAAATTCCTTCTTCTGTGTTGAAGAAAGAAGCCGAAAAAATGGCTAAAAAAATGTTGAAACAACAGGAAGAAAAGGAAAAACGAAAGTTAAAGCGAGAAAAAGTAAAAGAAAAAGCGAAAAAGAAACTGGAAAAGCAAAAGCAAGAAATAGAATGGAACGCACATTTTTTTGCGGATCCGCTACGGCGAGAAATTATGGCTGGAATTTGTTTTTCCGTGGCTTTAGGGTTGGTCGTTTTGTTCTTAACTTCACAACCAATTCCTCAACAAATTTATTCATTTTTACAAAGTTTGTTTGGGATTGGGGTTTGGAGTTTGCCTTTTGCGTGTTTATGGGCGGGCGTGTTTTTTTTACGAAAAGTTGAGCAAGAATCAGAAGTCGTGCAATATCATTTTCCACCGAGTAGGGTTATTGCATTGGTATTATTGTTTGCTTCGTGTTTAGGTTTTTTGAATCTTTTTGTCGATTTTGCGAATGCGAACACCATTAAAGCTCATAATTTTGGTGGTGGTTTGGGGTTTGCGATTGGATATTTTCCACGCTTGTTTTTTGGCGATGTGTTTACTGGACTTATCTTCTTAGCGGTTATGTGGGTAACGGCTACCATTGGGTTTCGAGTGCAATTATTTCAATTTGTCCGACGAATTTGGCAGACCGGTTGGAGTGAAGCGGTTTCATCAGAATCAGAGAAACTTAATAAAAAAGAAGATATAGAAATAAAAAATGACATTTCTGCTAATGTGTCGCATAATGTGTCGCAAAAAAAATCAACGAAAAAAGCTACGAAAGAATTATTGGATATGGAGAAAAAAATGACTCCAGCTCCTACCAAGCGGTTTCGAAACGAGCTGGAAATTGTTAATTCTACCAAAGCTTCAGACATTTCTAACGAAATTGATTTAGAATCACAAGATTTGTTAAAAGAAGCCAAAGGGAAAACCGCGGGAAAAGATTGGGTGGCTCCAGAATTAGATATTTTGAACGATAAACCGTCGACGATTACGGTTGATGAGGCCAATTTACGTCAGCAAGCCGAAAAAATTCGAGAAAAATTGTTGCAATTTGGTATTGAAGTAACGATGAAATCGGTGCATGTTGGACCGACGGTTACTCAGTTTACGCTTGAACCAGCCTCAGGGGTTAAATTGTCAAAAATTACAGGACTTAAGAATGATTTAGCGTTGGCACTAGCGGCTCAGTCAATCCGGATTGAGGCCCCTATTCGAGGGAAAAGTCTAGTAGGAATTGAAATTCCAAACGAGGAACGGGCGACGGTTGGATTCCGAGAAATTCTGGAGTCAGAGGTGTGGAAAAAAGAAAAAGCACCGCTCAAACTGGCGGTAGGACGAGATGTAGCCGGAAAACCAGTGGTAACCAATTTAGCCAAAATGCCACATTTGCTTATTGCGGGGAAAACCGGGTCGGGTAAATCGGTCGGAATGAATGCCTTTTTGTGTTCGTTGTTATGGAACAATTCGCCTGAGGATTTGAAATTAATTTTGATTGATCCGAAACGAGTAGAATTGAAACGATATGATAAAATTCCGCATTTGCTAACGCCGGTTATTACCGAGCCCGAAAAATCGGTGTCAGCGTTGGCGTGGGCGGTGGCCGAAATGAACCGTCGGTATAAAAAATTGTCAGAAAATGGAGTGGTAAATTTGGGCGAATACAACGAAAAATTCCCAGAAGAAAAAGAACCGTTTATTGTGATTGTAGTCGATGAGTTAGCGGATTTAATGATGGTCGCCGGAAAAGATGTAGAAGCGGCAATTTGTCGGATTGCCCAAATGGCGCGAGCGGTGGGTATGCATTTGATGATTGCTACACAACGGCCATCGGTTGATGTGGTAACGGGGTTGATTAAAGCCAATTTACCCGCCCGAATTGCGTTCCGTGTGAGTTCCGGAATTGATTCGCGGACGATTATTGATGGAATTGGAGCCGAAGAACTTTTGGGGTTAGGAGATATGTTGAGTTTAGACGGGAATTCGGGGCAATTAACTCGAGTGCAAGGCTTGTATATTACCAACGAAGAGGTGGAACGAATTACAAATCATTTCAAATTGCAATTTCCAGAAATGATGACCAATAATGAAATCACCAATCAATCGATTGAAGGAATGGCGAAAGGGGGCGTATTAACCGCTGGAACGCAAGATCCAGATTTTTCGGATGCGAATTTAGACGCTCGATTTCAAGAAGCGGTTGATATTGTTTTGCAAAACCAAAAGGCTTCGGCGTCATTTTTGCAACGACGAATGGAGATTGGGTATGCCCGGGCGGCTAAATTGTTAGACCAAATGGAAGCAAAAGGAATTATTGGACCAAGCCGAGGTGCGAAAGCTCGTGAGATTTATGGAATGCCAGAATAATTTGCTAAAAATTGTGTGATGAAATCATTTGTATTGGTAACGGGAGCGAGTAGTGGCATTGGACAAAGTTGTGCCGAATTACTCGCCGAACAAGGAGCGAATCTGATACTGGTTGCTCGTCGGTACGAACGATTAGAAGCATTAAAGAATAAATTAGAAACAGCTTTTGGCGTGGAAATAAAAATATTTTCGGTTGATGTTTCGGATGAAACGCAGGTGCGAGAGTTTTTTGAGTCAATTAAAGATATATCGGTATCGACTGTGATAAATAATGCCGGTTTGTCTCGTGGGAGAGATAAATTTCAAGACAGTCAATGGACCGATTTATCGGAAATGATTCAAACGAATGTGCTAGGTTTTACACTCGTCGCTCGAAAATCCATTCCGAAATTGATTAAAACTAAAGGACATTTAATAAATATTAGTTCCATCGCCGGAAGAGAACCGTATGTTGGTGGGCATGTGTATTGTGGCACGAAGTCCTTTGTTAAATCGTTTTCGAAAGCCTTGCGAAAAGATTTGCTTGGCACACAGGTTCGTGTTACCGATATTGCCCCTGGGGCGGTCGAAACGGAGTTTTCGGTGGTTCGGTTTCATGGAGATAAATCGGCTGCAGATAAAGTGTATGATTCATTTGATAATTTAATAGCAAAAGATATCGCAGAGGCGGTTTTATTTGCTATCAAGGCTCCCAAGCGAGTAAATATTGAAGAAATGGTGGTGTATCCAACCAATCAAGCCAGCCCTGTAGAAATTTATAGAAATTAATTTTTTGTTTTGTATGGCTACAAAAGAAGTTTAGCTTATTTCCCACTCGGTTCCATTGGCACCATCCTTAATTTTAATGCCCATAGCGGATAATTCATCTCTAATTTGGTCTGATTTATCCCAGTCTTTGTTGGTTCGGGCCTCGGTTCGTTGTGCAATTAAATCTTCCACTTTGGCTTTTAATTCGTCAGAAATAACTTTTTCTTCTGGGAAAATATCAAATATATCATCAAAATCATTCGTCAAAAAATGATGTATTTCGGTGGCGATTTCGATGCTTAACTCTTTGTTTTCTCGGAGTTTTAATCCGTATTTTATGAGTTCAAATACGACCGCCAAGGATTCCGATACATTTAAGTCATCGGTTAAAGCCTCTTTATATCGAGATACAAAGGTCTGAATGTTTTTATATTCCAATGTTTCTTTCTTTTTTTGCAAATATTTTGCAAAAATGTTCTTGGCTTCTGTTAAGCGTTCAATGTTTTTTCTGGCTTGTTCAAGACCCTTCATCGAAAAATTGAGAGCAGTTCTGTAATGGGCGGATAACAACAAATATCGAATTTCTTGTTCCAGCCACCCCTGTGCAAACAAGTCTCGAATGGTATAAAAATTTCCTTTCGATTTTGACATTTTTTGTCCGTCTACCAATAGGTGTTTTGCGTGTAGCCAATAATTAACGGACTTTTTGCCTTGGTTTTGCATTTGGCAAGAACATTCGTTTTGGGCAATTTCACACTCGTGATGCGGAAATAAATTATCTTCTCCGCCGGTATGAATATCGAAGCAATCCCCTAAATAGGCACGGCTCATAGCGGAACACTCTACGTGCCAACCTGGAAAACCCCAAGTTGGGTTATCAGGTGATAAATGCAAGTTGCTTGCATTTATTTTTTCGCCCGTTGTAAAATCCCACTGCATGAGGTGTTTTTCGTCTCCGGTCTTCCAGAGCGCAAAATCGAGTGGTGATTCTTTTTCGTTTAAAACTTCTACTCGTTTTCCAAGTTCTAGGTCTTCTAATTTGTTGCCAGATAGGCGGCCATAGTCGGAAAATTTTCCGACTCGAAAATAGTAAGAACCGTTTATTTCATAAGCAAAACCACGTTTTTGCAATGTTTTTACAATTTTTATTTGCTCTTTAATAAATTCTGTCGCCTTTGGACGATGATTCGGTGGTTGTATTCGTAAGGCTTGCTCATCTTCGATAAATTTTTCGGTATAAAATTTGGCAATTTCCCAAGCGGTTTTCCCACTTGACTTCGCTTTTTTCCCAATTTTATCGTCTCCGTCTGCATCGGCTAAATCATCGTTGGTTAAATGTCCAACATCGGTAATATTCATTACTTTTTTGGTTTTGTAACCAGCATATTTCAATACTCTTACCAATAAATCAGCCATTAAAAAACTCCGGAAATTTCCAATATGGGCATAATCATACACGGTTGGTCCACAGCAATAAATTTCTACTTCATTTGGGTTTAATGGTTGGAATAGTTCTTTTTGTTTCGATTCAGAGTTATAGAGTTTCATGGGGCGAGATTATAAAAATTGGGCAATGGTTTTGAGTACGAAGTTTCCTCCATACTGAAGAATGAGGTATACAATTAGTACCGAAAAATCAAACATGCCAATTCGAGCCCACCGGAATGGTCGTAAGAGCGGTTGAACAATAGCTTCGAGGTACATACCAAGTGTGGTGCGTCCTTGGGAAAGCCAAGAAAGTATAATATGAAAAAATAATGCGTATGTTAACAAGTTAATTAGTATCTGTAGAACTTTGAATCCAAACACAAGTAAGATTTTCATAATTTATGACACTTTATTTGAGGCTGTTTCCAGAATATTTTTTAAATCTTCAAAATATTCTCCGATGAGAGGGAAATCGACTAGATATGATAAAATCCATCCAAGTAAGGCTACTACTATGGTCATTCCGACGACAATCCCAAGCCCCTTGGCGATGCCTGCTAAGAAATTTGAGAAAAAAATTCGTTTTGGTGATTTTAAATATCGTGCAAATTCAACAAAACCAAGTTCTTCAAATAATTTGTGTACTTGTTTTAAGTCGGCTTCCATAGTGCGAAAGCTTTTGTCTAGGTCGAGATTCTTTTCAGTGTTTTTCATGGAATTCATGATAACTTTTTTTTATAAATATACAATAAATTATTCAGTTTCGTATTATGATTCTAAAAGAGTGCTTATGAAAATCTTCACTTTTATAGAAAAAGGAATATCAATTTTGTTTGAGAAAACATCGTAATTGTTTTCTTCGATTTTTGTAAGAAATATTTGATAGATTCTGAGGGTGAGTTTTGCAACTTTTCTTCCACGAGAGGGAAGACAGTTTAGGTTTTCTTCAATGTTTTGGTAGTATTGTCGCGCTTGTTTGATGAGCGTTTGAATGAGAGATTTCCATTGATCTGAGTTTTGAACATCAGATATTGAATGTGGTTTGATTCCAAATTTTTGTAGTAAATCATTGGGAATATACACTCGATTCATTTGTTGATAATCATCTTTAATATCTTTTAACAAATTGGTTAAATGCATGGCGAGGCCAATTTGTTTCGCTACGGCCATTTGTTCCCTTTTTTGGTACCCGAGAATATGAGAAACAATCATCGCAAGCGAAGAAGATCCTCGGTACATATAATTTTCTAATTCCGAGAAGGTCTGAATTGGCTGATACTTAATGTCATCGTTCATAGCACTGAAGAATAGCGTAAAATATTCTTCAGGAATTTCATGCTTTGTCGCAATGTTCCGCATAGAATTTATGATGGGATTGTTGGCAAATTGGTTGCCTTTTGAAGCCTCCCATTCTTTTTGCAAAACAGTCAGTGAATTTTGTGCATCATCTTTCAGATAAGAAGAAACTTCATCGACTAAATCATCAATATATCTAGCAAATGAGAAGACAACCCGTATATCATTTCGGATTTCTCTAGGAATGAGGCGGAGTGAAAATTTGTTGTAACTGCTAGGTCTTAGTTTTTCAAAAATATTTTTACAGTATTCAAAATCTAACAATATTTTCCTTGAAAGCCATCGCACAAGTTCAATGGTATCTGTGTTTTGGCAACATTCTATGGTTTTGGGGTGATTCATAGCGGACGATTAAAAAGGAAAGAATTCAATATTGTGTGAAAGTGAATCTAAGAATTTTTCAAAATCTGAAAGTTTTATTTTTACCGAAGCCGTATTTCTCATTGGATGAAAATAGACAAACCGGTGTTGTTTAAGTGATGTATCGATGAGGACGCGCTGAATTTTATTTTGGTTATCTGACAATAACGCAAACGGAGTAACGCTTCCGGGACGAACTTGCAGTATTTGCTGTAAATCTTCGGCCGATCCAAATGAAAGTTTTCCTCCACTACATTCAAGGTATTGGCAAAGTGCTTTGGTGTCAATTCGGTGTTTGTCTTCTACTACCGCCAGAAAATAATGCTTCTTTTTTTTATCTCGCAAAAACAAGGTTTTCGCGTGTCCTCCAGGGTTTTGAGCGGCAAACTCAACCGACTCTTCACAGGAGAAGAATGCAGGATGTTCTAATACTTCATACGAAATATTTAAGTCGGCTAGTTTTTGGTAGAGGGACTTTTCCATTTATGCGGAAACTTTTTCGAATAATAACTGTATTGATTCGCCATCAATTTTTATCGTTTCTGTTTCAAGGTCGGTCTGAACGATTGCTTGTGCTAAGGTTTCACTCGCAATCTTTTCTCCAAACTGTTGGAACGCTTGTTGAAGAATACTCGAATCAGTTTGGTAAGAAACGTTGATGCGATCCGATACTTCAAACCCGTTATTTTTTCGCATTTCTTGAATGCTTCGAATGATTTCACGAGACATTCCTTCCACTGCGAGTTCGTCGTTAATTTCAGTTTCGAGCAATACAACGGTGCGAGCCGTGGCTTCGGCTTCCACTCCTTCTTGCGTTAAGAATGCTACTTCAAATTCATCTGCTTCTAAAATTTCTCCAGCTACTTGGGCTTGTCCGTTGGCTAAAATTTCAAACTCTCCAGCTTTTCCAGCTTTAATTAGTTCTTGGACTTTTTTTCCAAATTTTCGTCCTACCATCCGAGCGTTTACACGAATAATTTTGGTCGCAAATTGGCTTAACTCAGCTTCGGTTAAGATTTTTACCTCTTTCACATTTGCTTCCGATTTTATAACTTCCAAATCAAGGTCGACTTTTTCGGTGGTTAAAAATTGAAGCGTTGATAATGGTTGTCGAAGTTTTATTTTGGCTTTGGATCGAATTCCAGCGGCCAAAGCGACAATTTCTCGTGCGACTGAGACTTGTTTTTCCAAACTTTCATTAATCCAATTTTCTCGCGCATTGGGAAGAATTTCTAAGTGTACACTTCCGCTTCCACCTAAATCTTGGAAAAGTTTCTCGGCAAAGAAGGGACAAACTGGGGCCAATATTTTTGACAATGTGAGTAACACATAATGCAAGGTTGCGTATCCAGATTTTTTATCGGCATCCAATCCGTTCGCCCAGAATCGTCGTCGATTTCGTCGTAAATACCAGTTATTTAAATTATCTACAAATGGGGCGATTGGTCGTAAGGCTACTTCAATATTATAAGCATCCATATGCGTATTAAAGTGTTTAATAACTGATTGTAATTCAGATAAAATCCACAAATCAAGTTCATTTTTTGTATCTGGAAGCGCAAAAAGGGTTTTGTATTTTCCCGTCCCCGTATATGGCACACGCATCATATCTTCTATTTCGGTTACGTTCGCTTGATAACAATCCGCATTTCGAATGGGTGATCCGTGTGATGCCACAAAAATAGTTTTTCCTTCGTGCTGTTGACTCATATCGTCAATAAACTCGTTGATTCGTGCCTGAACGGCTAACGGTCCTTCGGTGCTGGTGTTCGCGTAACGGTCGGCTGGGTGAATCCATTTTTTCCCTTCTAATTCTCCAAAGTATGGTTCTTGCACTCGTTCGTCAACAACGACTTCGCCAGCAAAATTTTGAAGTGTTTTTACAATTTCGGTCGTTTGTTTGGTTCGTAAAAATGGTGAAGTTACCATTACATCAAATTTTGGTAAAAATTCGGCAATTTCATGGATTTGTGCTTGGCCATTCTCGGTCAAATTATGCTGGTTCTTAGCGTCGCCGCTGTAAATTCGTTCCACATTATGGTCGCCTTCGCCGTGTCGTACAAATACAAATCGAGTCGGACTCCATTCGTCAATATTGGCATATGTTGAGAAGAATTGATAGGTTGATTGCAATGGCAAAATAATTGATTTGAGTACTTCGGCCACGCCGTGTTCGGCAAAACGGAAGTTTTCCCCTCGGACTACGGGCGAAGATAACAAATAAAACCGCATAGCATCAGCGCCGTATTTTTCAAAAATCAAATTTGGATCGGGGTAATTCTTTTTCGATTTCGACATTTTTTGTCCGTCTTCGGCCAAAATAATTCCATTGGTGATTACATTTTGGTACATGTTTTTTCCAAACAAGGCACAACCAAGCACATGCAATGAGTAAAACCACCCTCGGGTTTGATCTATTCCTTCGGCAATAAAATCAGCGGGTTGGAAATCATCTGAGGCAAAATGTAAGTTATCCAATGCGAAAACGGTTGTATGGGCACAACATTGATCGAGCATGGTGGCTGGGCGTCCTTCATTTTTTTCCAAAATTGAATCAATGGGCCAACCGTGAGACACAAACAAGATTTTTTTGCCTGCAAATTTTTGGTCGTAGGTTTTTATTATAGACTCAATCCGGGTTTTCATTTGTCGATAACTTTCTCCGCCACCAGGAAACTCATCATCAACGATAAAATTATTTTCTTTTCGCCATTTGCTTTCTGATGCTACCTCTTGTCCTTCAAATTGTCCGACTTGAATGTCAATCAAATCAAATTCTTCAAAATACTCGGCGTTTGGGTTAGTTTTCAAAAATTCTTGCGCCGTTTGTTGAGCCCGTAAGAGCGGTGATGATACGATAATATCAAATTCGTTGGCGTATTTTTGTGCTTCCGTTTCAGCATCTTTTCGGCCCTTTTCAGTTAAAGGATATTTAGCAGATTCTTCTACCGTCCCGACGGCTAATTCCACGGGAATATTTTTCGTGCTTTGTCCGTGTCGCACCGCAAATAATTGGTTTTTATGTTCTTTATCAAATGGATAATGAACACTTCCATAAGGCATGGCACCTGATTCAAACCAACAATCTAATACTTCAGGAATTCGAACCATTTGTGGTTTCAGCATAGCTGAAAATGAATCTAAATTTTTAAACAGTTTATCTTCGCGGAGGGACCCAAGTCCGGTTATTTCATACATAGCCCTGATAACAATTCCGTGTGAAACAACGGCTACTTTTTTTCCAGGGTATCGAGCCTGAATATCACGAACAAATTCTCTGGCTCGTGGTTTTACGTCTTTTTCAAACGATTCTCCGTTTGGACAGTTTCCATATCGTACTTCATTTGGGTCGTTGGTTTCTTGTACAGGCGTTCCTTCAAATGAGCCAAGATTTTTTTCAATAATGCGTTCATCAGTAATAATTTGGGCTTCTGGGAACAAAATTTGTGCGGTTTCTTGCGCTCGTTTGAGGGGAGAAGCTATGACAATATCAAAATCTTTAAAATTATTTTTTGCCTCACGAGCCTGCTGTCGTCCAGTTTCGTTTAACTCAATATTTTGTTGTCCTTGCCAAACGCCGTTTTTATTCCCATCGGTTTGGCCGTGTCTAATAACGGTAATTTCTGTTTGTTGTGTGCATTGTGGACAATTCCAAGTTAAATCGTCGACAAAATGTTTATGTAAATCTTTAACTGAGGTGTTTGTCTTTTGTTCCAACATATTTTGTGAGGTCACCACTTCGGTGTGACCACATTGTTCACATTTCCATACCGGAATTGGGCAACCCCAGTATCGGTTTCGAGAAATAGCCCAGTCTGGAGCGGTTTCTAATAGTTTTCCAAATCGCCCGTCTCGTAAATGGGCAGGCAACCAATTAATGTCTTGATTTTTTTCAATCATTAACTGTTTTACCTTTTGTACATCTACAAACCAGGTGTTAATTCCGCGGTACATTAGGGCACAATCGGTTCGCCAACAATGCGGATAACTGTGAGTAGATTGTCCTTTATCAAACAATTTTTCCCCTAAATTGGCCAACACCCAATCATTGGCATTGTTTTCTTTCGACCCTTCCACTTCGGGGTCATAACGGAAATATCGTCCGTTTAGTTCGTCGGGTAAAACTTCGTGATTGAAATATCCGTTTTCGTCAATTGGGTTGGGACTCAAATATTTAATTCCATTTTCATGACAAATACGAGCATCGTCTTCCCCAAAGTTTGGGGCTTGGTGTACCACTCCCGTTCCGTCAGCATCAGATACATATTCGTCGCTGAGTACTTGGAACGCATTTGGGGTATCTTGGAAGAAATCAAACAATGGTTGGTATTTTTTCCCAACTAAATCTTTTCCGACCATGATGCTGGTAATTTCAGCGTCTTCACCAAATATTTGGGCGACAAGGTTTTGGGCTACAATATAAAAATCTCCGTCTTTTTCAACTTTGGCATATTCGAGTTTTGGGTTTACACACAAGGCCAAATTACTTGGAAGAGTCCAAGGCGTTGTAGTCCACGCTAAAAAGTGCGTATTTGGTTCGTCAATCAGCGTGAATTTAGACGTTACGGTTTTATCGTTTTGAATGTTTTGGTAATTCAAATTGGCTTCAAAATTTGATAATGGTGACCCTAGTTTTGGCGAGTAGGCTACCACTTTTTCACCTTCATAAATTAAACCTTTATTCCATAACTCACCAAACACCCACCACACAGATTCCATAAATTCTGGATCCATCGTGCGGTAATCTTGCTCAAAATCAACAAATCGTCCCATGCGAGACACGGTGTCTTCCCAGTCGTTCGCGCATCGTTGTACTACGCCTCGACAAAGTTCGTTGAACGGGCCTACGCCCATTTTTTCAATTCCAGGTTTCCCCCCAATTTGGTGTTCTTTTTCTACCAAAAATTCCACTGGCACCCCATGACAATCCCAACCCCATTTTCGGTCAACGCGGTATCCTTTCATGGTTTTATACCGAGGAATCGCATCTTTAATAGTTCCGGCTAAAATATGTCCGTAATGTGGAAGCCCTGTGGCAAATGGTGGGCCATCAAAAAATTTGTACGAATAATTTGGGTTCCGCGTATCGATACTTTTTTGGAAAATATCGCGCGCTTGCCAGTATTTGAGCGTAGTCTGCTCTTGTTCGTTGATAGATTTTTTGTCTGGTGCTGGAAAGAAATTTTTCTTCATAGGTGAATTTTATGATTTTTTTATATGAAAAGAATGCCAAATTCAAAAATTGAACTTCGCCTTTTGGTGTTCGTATAACTCGAACGGTACCAACCAAAATTTTTTCCGAAAATAACCACGGAAACTTACTTGTTTTGCTAACGGGCAAACTATGAATTTCAAAACCGTTTGGGTCTACTCTTTGTTTTGATAAAACAAATTTCTTCCAACTCCCGTCTACCAAGGGGTAGATTTGTGATTGATCGTCACTCAACGAGATTTTTAAATACGCCAAAGAACGCATTAATAATACGAAAGGTGCGTTTTTTTGGCAAATCTATTTTATTTTTTCCAATGCTTCGCGCATTTTTTTATTTATTTTTTTCGGGAATTTGTGCACGATGCGGACTAAGTGGTCTCCGGTTCGTCCGTCTTTGGCTTTTACTCCTTTGTCTTTTATGCGCAATAAACTTCCGTCTCGAGTGTTTTCTGGTACGGTTAAATCCATTTTTCCCCAAAATGTTTCCACCTTAAATTCGCCTCCTAAAATGGCATCAAACACCGAAATTTCCTTTTCTGAAATAATATCCAGTCTTTGACGGGTGAATTTTTTTGAGGGAGCCACTCGTACGTGAATATACAAGTCCCCAGCAGGCCCGCCGTTGTGTCCAGCTTCTCCTCGTCCACGCATACGGAGTGAATCACCATGATTAATTCCAGCTGGAATAGAGATTTCGACTTCTTTTTTATCGCCAAAAGAAGATCTGAATGTTTTTTTTGCTCCCAGTACGGCTTCGTCAAAGGTTAAATGAGCTTCGACTTCTAAGTCAGATCCGCGCCTTGGTCTATTTGCATAAGCTTGTCCGCCAAATCCTCCGCCAAAGAATGATCCAAAAATATCACCCAAATCTTCCATATTGATGTTTTGCGCACTGTGGAAGCCTCCAAATCCTTGGGCGCCACCGCCAAATCCACTAAATCCTCCGAATCCCGCATTACCTCCAACTTGACCAAACTGATCGTATTGGGCTTTCTTTTGGTCGTCAGATAAAACTTCGTAGGCTTGGTTTATTTTTTTAAACGTATCGGCATCCCCCCCTTTGTCTGGATGGTGCTTCTTTGCAGCGGCTCGAAACGCTTTTTTTATTTCTGCTTTTGAGGCGTCTTTTTTTACCCCTAAAATGTCATAGTAATTCTCACTCATTGCTCAAGAACTTAATTTTTTTCCGTAAAAAATCAATAGACAAATGAAAACTTTTCTAGTTTTAATTTATTTATAGTATAATTTATTTGATTTTTTGCAGGATTTATGATATTATTACCTGATTTTTAATACTTAAAATACAATGAAAAAGATTGGAATACTGCTCCTCGTCTTGCTCTTCTTGATTGGGTTGGCATTTGTAGGATACAAATATTGGGCGTTAGAAAGTTTAAAAAGTGTGACGCCAGTAAATCCACCAACACAAGCTCGAGTGGTAAATCCGGTTACGGTGGGACCAAAGCCATCGGTGATGAATGAAAAAGGCGAAATCCTTTCTCATCCAGATAATGCTATTTATTCAACTAATCCCAACAAATAATGATAAAGAAATGGTTGGTATCGATTTTTGCTTGTATGAGTCTCTTTTTGTCCGTACAAGTTTCGGCAGAAATATTTGTTCCAGAAAATCCAAAAGGGTATAGGGAGAATGGAAAGGAAACAGTAATATTTAACCAATATGGTGATGCAACGTCTTTGGCTTCCTATAAAGGATGGGGGGTTGATAGGTATCAATTAAATAGTTGTGTGACGAGTCTGAATTATGATTCTGAAGAGTTGGTGGGATTCCCTTATTTTGCCGAAAACCCTAATAATTCAAAGAACAACAAGCCTAATTGTATGTCTCAGAAATATGTTGAAACTTTAAGCGACGAAGAAGCAAAAATGGCTATTAAAGAAACAGATTTTTTGCGAGGGCGAATTTGTGGAGAAAGTGATTGTTCAGATTCTGATACAATTTTAAAATTCGTGACTATCTCAGAAAACGGTTTGACTCAGGTAGCTCGCCGACTAAAGGACTGTAAACCGAGTGGTCTAGTAAAGTATGTGGAAGTAAAAAATGGAAAGTGTTTTGCAAAACTTCCTAGAGTAAATAACGGTGATTTTAAAAAATATTATAATACGTTGCCAGTGTTAAAAAGCGGTGATGTGGTGCGAGTGTTTGTGTATTTGCATAATAATGCCATGCAAGGGGAGCCTGATACAGATATTGGGGAAAACAATAAAGCCACGAATGTAAGAGTGAATTTAAAATGGAAAAACGGAACCGTGACCGCCACGATTGATTCTGATCAAACAACTCCAATCTCGGATACTTTTCAATATTCTTTGCCAGATGGCGCCAAATTAGTGCCACAGGTTGATACAAATAATCAAGTTCGATTGTTCCGAAATGGAACCAAGGCGATTGCGACGCCTGTAACTTATAAAGAAGGAAATACCTTAGATATCCCAATGGGAACGGTGTACTCAAGTTATGGGAATATGCAACGATTATACGTTGATTTCGTAGTGCAAGGTTCAGATAACCCGACAACGGACTTAGAATTTGAGAAATATGCGAAGACAAAAGCGAACGGAACCTGGCATAAGGAATCGGAAATAGAGCAAGAAGAATTGTATGAATACCGAGTAGTGGTAAGAAACAAAGGGTTG
>PDWI01000217.1_pt1 | contig 88553 bp, 71 predicted proteins | sample 1430891 | NCBI WGS metagenome assembly PDWI01 (sample SAMN01162508, study PRJNA174530) | Oral metagenome, whole genome shotgun sequencing project. | biome: Marine environment; feature: Marine mammal; material: Swab sample of the gingival sulcus; isolation source: swab sample of gingival sulcus... | reverse complement strand
AATGTTCGAATCAAGATTGGTCAAAATAATTCGCACCTGTCTTTCAGCAGAAAATTCTATTCCAAGCGAATAATATGCATCAGGAATAAACTTGATCAGGACGGGTCTTCGTCCCCCTGTGGATGCAGAGACTCCGGCTTCTTCAGCGAAGCCTTCTGCGATGAGTTGGTTAATATTCTTACTGACTGTGGGCGTGCTGATATCAAGTTCCCGTGAAATTTCAGAAATTGTCAATTCTCGTTTACTGATAAGCAGCCGTAACATTCTTTTTCTGTTTTCAGTCCATATCGCCTTTTGATTAATCACCTTAGGTGTCACACCAACACTCCCGTAATTTTTTTGACAAACGTCTCGCATTTCTGTGGGTCAAAACCTGGCTTATCGCTTCCTGAGCAGACTTGACTCATCCCTGCCTTATAAAAAACTTTTCTAAAACCCTTATTAAAAAAGCATGAAAGTCAAGGAATTTTTTACAAAGAGTTGTGGATGAGTTCTCATCTTTCTCAGAAACTTAGCTTACGCAGCCCCAAATCGTCCCCCCCTGAAAGTTGTACAAAGCGTAGACTCTTTGTTCTCTACTCTCAGGAACTTCAGAATGCGTAATCTCCCTCTTTACGCGTACGTTAAAAATAATACGTACAGGTAAAGAGGCAATAAAAACAGCACGATTTTTCAGGGAAAATGTGCTGTTGAAGTTGTTTTTTTGTTTAACGTATGTGTTATACGATGTTCAGGATTATCACCTGTCAATTAAAATACGCAAGTAAATTTTGCGATCGCCAGATTTTTGCGAAGGTTCTGTGAAATGTCCCGGTAATATGAACTGGTGAGAATATGAAGGGAGAGAGAAAAATGTTATACAGTAAAAATTCCTGAGAGTGAGCTAAGCGACAAGTGCAACGAGTCCGGTTGAGTGGCTTGTTATATTTATTGTTTCTTTTTAGTCTTTGTTTTTACTGTTGAAACACATTCTTCTTGTACTTTAATAGCTAAACTTTCTGCTTTTTCAATGTCCTCGTGTGATTTATCAAACATGCCAAGCTCGTAACAGGCTGATGCCCTGAACTCTAAAACCTTGCTTATTAATTTTGGGTGTATTTCAACTAATTTATTGAAGTCACTCATTGCTTGAGGAGATTGTTCGGAAAAATACTATGCCACCCCTCTGTTTAAATCTGTTCTTTAAAAATTTTACTGTGTAAAGAACGTACCCTCCCGGAAACTCCTCTCTGAGAGGGTACACCCACTCCCGTTTACTGGAAGCGATCCTTTTCACTGCTCTTTGTCTCCTTTTGTATAGCGTCAAGAGCAAAAGAACATGAACATTCCAGGCGCGTGCAAGACCCTTATGAAAAATCCAGAGATTCTTCAAATTTCCTCAGATCATGACGGGCCATTGCGAGGTTGGCTTTTTGTCGGTCAACCGATATGAAGATGAAGTACTCACTTTTATGTCCTCGAAGAGGGCGAATGAGATAATAGCTGCGGCTGTAGGAAATAAGAATATCTTCAGCTTCTTCATCAAGACCAAGTTCTTCTGCGATATCAACTTTTTTGTACACTTCGACTGCCTTTGCCGAAAAAAGTTCAATATCAATTCCAGCACCAACGCTTGCCAGTACAAGGCCGCTTTCGACATCGACAAGTGAACCAGCTTGAAGACCATCAATGCTTGTCAACGGATCAAGGTTTACTTTAGCCATTTTTTTGCTCCTTTTGAGTGAAATTGCAGCGTGAAGTTCACCGGCGAGTGAAATGAGTCCGGTGAAACACCTTGTTATGCGTCTTTGCTATACATAAATCTGCTTGTTAAATTAAGCTCAGGGCATGATCGTGTACACGTTAAACATAACATACACTCTTGAGTATTCACATACCTCTTAGCAATAATATGCTCATAAACAGTAATACCCAATAGAACACGATGATGTACATGTCTTGCACTGGGCACCATTTTTTTTATTTTCTGAAACTATTTTTGTCAAGGAATATCTTGCATTCATTTGAAAAATTACAGCAATTTGGACATAACTATTTACAAAATGACCGATTATCTTTCAACAGGAACACACGCAAGAGCTCTTGTTGAAGAAAAGTACAATACATTAGCGCTTACCAGGCCAATTAATTCGGAATTTATACAAGAAGAATTTGGGTGTATGTTTGATACAAAAAAATTACAATAAAAATACTGAATATAACATGAATATATTTTAGCTATTTCTACTTAGGAGTTGCTCAAAAATAAAATAATCAAGGTTCAGGCGTGATGAAGTCGTTCCATTCGCTATGGAAATCAGCTCGTTCTGTTGAGAGCTTATCCAGTTCTGCATCGGCACCCTTAATCCCTATTTGGATACCTGCTACAATCCAAACTACCGCCACTCTTCACACCTTCTTTACACTCCGTGTCTTCGAGAATGGTGGGAAAATTTTCTCTGGTCGTCTCAGCCTTTCAGGGTGAGCACTGCGCTGTGAATTCAGCTTCCAGAGCGGTCACAACCAGTTCTTCAGCCTCAGCGATCGTCATGTCAAGCGTACAGCCGGCGGCGCGCTCGTGACCTCCGCCCTTCCGGGGGTTCATGCGCTGTGCGAATGCGCCGACGTCGAGATCGCCGTGAGCGCGGAAGGAGACTTTCACCGTGTGCGCTGCGTATTCCTTGAACAGGGCGGCGACCTTCGTGCCCTGCGTCAATGCGTAATGGGTGATGATCCCGTCATCCTGGTTCATATCGGCTCTGGCCCGCCGCAGACTTTCCTGCGTGATTTTGCCCCAAATGACCTTCCCGCTCTGAGAGCACTGGAGACTTGTGAGCACTTCCGAGAGCAGGCGGATCGCTGAGAGGGGTTTTTCAAGATACATTTTTTCACAAATCAGATCAAAGTCGATCCCGGTCTCCAGGCATTTTGCTGCGATCCGGTGTGTGCGGGCTGTGGTGTTGGGATAGCGGAATGATCCGGTGTCGTAGATGATGCCTGCATACAGACAAAAGGCGATGTTGCGATCCAGGAAAAGCGTCCAGTCTGGATGCTCGAAAAAGGCGTAGAGCATTTCGCAGACAGCGCTGGTGTTCGGCTCGATCCAGGCCAGCGTTTCGATGCCCTGGGCGCGGCTCTGATGGTGATCGATGTTGACGATGTGACGGCAGGTCTGCAGAAACGGCAGTATGCGCCCGACGCGGTCTGTCCCGGCATCAAGGACAAAACCCAGATCAAAGCACTGTCCGTCAAGGCGTTCGACCGGCACGACGCGCTGTAAATTCGGATAAAATTCGTACTGCTGCGGGACGGGCAGGTCGTTGCTTATGACAATGTCAATCGCGTGCCTGGGATGTTTCTGGCGGTGCTGCTGCATCAGAATCTCGTAGAGCGCAAGCTGGGCGCCTAAAGAGTCGCCGTCTGGATCGCCCTGCCCGCTGATGATGATACGTTCGGCTTTGTCAAGGATCCGATCGATTTCCGTGAGCATAGATGCTCTGTTCATATCCATTGTCATTCTTCCTCCTTTCGGGAGTGCTGAAGCGCCGCCTGACCTGACCTGTCAAGACTGCGCGTTGACACCTTAAATAAATTCGCGGCACACTTCGTCGGCCAGTAAAAGGCCCCTGGGACTTAAACGCAGAAAGCCATCCTGCATGTCCAGGAGCCCAAGAGGCGCGAGTTTCTCCAGCTCGCGGGCATATCGCTTCTCCAGGGCCACCCCGAAACGCTGCCGGAAGCGCTGCAGATCGATTCCCTCGATCAGGCGAAGATTCATCATGATGCTTTCGCCGATTTGACGGCTGTGGTCCAGACATTCGTACTGCTCCACGGTCGGGGGCAGCGGAGCGGCCACGCCGCTGGTCTGCTCGGATTCCAGTCGGCTGGCGCCAGCCATATAGCGATCGAGATCCGTATAATTGCCGCTGCGGACGCCGTGCAGCGAGGACCAGGCTCCGGCCCCGATTCCAAGATAGTCCTCGTTGCGCCAATAAATCTGATTGTGCTGGCTGCGGCGTCCGGGTCTGGCAAAATTGGAAATTTCATACTGTTCGTATCCGGCAGCCGTGAGCTGTTCGATCGTGTGACAATACATGCGGATTTGCAGCTCTTCCTCTGGCAGAAGAAGCATCCCATCCTGATATTGGCGCCAGAACGGAGTCCCTTCTTCGAGGCTCAGCGTGTAGATCGAAAGATGCTCGGGACCCAGCGCAATGGCCTGTCGGAGATTTTCGGCCCATCTTTCGAATGTGGAACCTGGAAGCGCTGAGATCAGATCCAGGCTGATATTGTCGAAACCGGCCTGGCGAGCCTCCCGGACACAGCGCTGTGCGTCGTCTGCGCTGTGCATGCGGCCTGTAAGTCGCAGTTCGTCGTCGTGAAACGACTGAATTCCGATACTGAGACGATTGATTCCGGCTGTTCGGAGCTGCTGAAGCTGCGGCAGACGGACGGTGCCGGGATTGATTTCTATCGTGCGTTCGAAAAAGGAGGCAAGAGGCAGCAGGCGCGAGAGTCTTTCCAGCAGCGCGAGCAGCGCGTCGAGGATCGACGACGGCGTCCCGCCTCCGATATAAAAGGTCGACGGCCGGAAAGCGCGCCAGATCCCCGATTCAGCATACCAGAGCCATTCCTGATGCAGTGCGCGGACATATTCTGGCACAAGCTGCATTCGTCCGGCATAGGAAACAGCGTCGCAGTACGCGCACTTGCTGAGGCAAAAGGGAATATGAAGATAGACCCCCAGGGGCAGACGTGATTGCGGCCCGCTGATGTCCTGATCCTGTCGAATGGAGACCGCTTCACAGGAAGCAAAAAACGTTTTTAATGAGTCTGGACTTTCTATGACCGCGTGCGGCATGACAGCTCCTTTTCTCAGCAGATCCAGCTTTCACACGTATCTGAACGGCTGGCTCTTGTCGATCCAGCGCGTGCAATCTCCTCTGCGCTGCCATCATAAGGCGCTTTTGAACGACTGACGTTCCGTGTCTGACAGCGTTGGCAGAGCTCCTTAGCGAGAGCGTTCCGGCGGACGCGGCTTTTCATAGATCGCACAAACGAATACTCTCTATGGACAGGCAGAGTGTTCTGTCAAGATCTTATGCCTCAGGAGAAGAGAGAAAACATTAATTCCCTGAGAAACTGTTTGACAAAAATCCGCAATCTGACAGAAGCTTCGTGCTGTTTCTGTGAAGAAAGATACCATAACATTATTGTGAAGAATCCTGTATGACGAGAAGCTGCCGTGCCGTCTCAGACGCTCAGAGAATCTGATTCGACATTCAGTTGCTGTGATTCTTGTATAAAAGATTCTACGAGGGAGGAAAGAAAGTATGAGCCGAAGGTGTTTGCGTAGTATGATCTGTGTTGTGTGTGGGCTGGTGATGTTTTCCGCGTTTGATGCTGCCGCAGAAGCGGGTGATGTGCGCGCAAAAGTGAATGGCAAAGAAATTTTGCAGCAGGATGTCGATAGGATCATCACCGATTTTGTGCTGCCTCAATATCAGGCCCAGAACCCGGACGCAGAACTGCCAGAAGAACAGAGGGTGCAGACTGAAAAAAGTATTGTTGAGCAGCTTGTGACAGAGCAGCTTTTACTCTTGAAAGCGGAAGAAATCGGGATCACCGCGGATGAGGCGCTGGTGAATGAGCGTTTTGAGCAGGTCAAATCACAGCGTCCGGAGTTGTCGGAGGAGACGCTGAAAAATATGATTAAAAAGGATAGTATTATCCAGCAGCTTCTTGACCGTGAAGTCATCAGCAAGGTGTCTGTGACGGATGATGAGGTGCAGGCGTATTATGAGGAGAATAAAGACCGCTTTCAGGAGCCAGAACAAATTCAGGCAAGTCATATTCTGATTCAGCTTGCGCAGGATGCGAGCGATGAGGACAAAGAGGCCGCGCGCAAGAAAATCGAGGAGATTCTGGTGCTGGCCCGAGATGGCAAGGATTTTGCCGAACTGGCAAAAGAACATTCTGAAGGTCCCTCAAAAGATCGTGGTGGCGATTTGGGATTTTTCCCTAAAGGCGCGATGGTGAAGCCTTTTGAAGATGCGGCGTTTGCGTTGAAAGAAAATGAGATCAGCGACGTGGTGGAAACCAAATTTGGCTATCATATTATTAAAGTCACGGGCAAAAAAGAGGCGCGTGAGATTCCGTTTGTCGAAGTGAAGGACAAGCTGAAACAAGGGTTGCAGCAGCAAAAAACTTCTGCTGAAGTCAATGCATGGATCAATGCCCTGAGAGCCGAGGCGTCGATTGAAATCATGTAAGGACGTGTTCGGCGGCGAGCAAAGGACAGCGGCAGTCGATTTCTGAAAGATGTCGGCTTTCCGTTTGCCTGCCGCAGAGCTGAGTAAGACGGAGGATTCTGATCTGGAAGCTCTGCCGATTGCTGAACGGCAGAGAGCTTGAGAGCATTGTGAGTGAAATTATTTTTGGGATTCATCCTGTGATGGAAGCTCTGCGGAGCGGCAAAGAGATCAAACGGCTGTATATTGGCAAGGATAAGCGGACAAAAGCCGTTTCAGAGATTCTTGCCCTGGCGCGGGCAAAACGTGTCGAATACCGGTTCGAGCCCTGGGACAGCCTGAACGGCAGGGTTGATGCCGATGCCAGGCATCAGGGGATCGTCGCTGTGTGTCGCAGGACGTTCTCGTACGCATCGCTGGACGAGTTGTTTGCACGCGCGGAACGCCGGCGCGAAGCTGCGTTTTTTATCATTCTCGATCGTTTGCAGGACCCTCATAATGTCGGCGCAATTTTACGAACAGCGGAATGTGCAGGTGTGCACGGCGTTATTCTTGCCAGACGGAACGCTGCGGACGTGACTCCGGCGGCCGTCAAGGTTTCGGCCGGAGCAGCCTCGCATATCCCTGTCTGCCGCGTCAGCAACATCGTCTCAACAATTGCAGTTCTTCAGGAACGGCAGGTGTGGGTGGTCGGAACGTCGGCAGACGCGGAGCAAAGTTACACGGCAAGCGATTTCAGGGTGCCGCTTGCTGTCGTGATCGGCAGCGAAGAAAAAGGAATGCGGCGGCTGGTTGCTGAGAAATGCGACTACAGTGTGTCGATTCCGCTCTATGGAAAGCTCTCGTCGCTCAATGCCTCAATTTCAGGCGCTGTGATGATGTTTGAGGTCCGGCGTCAACGATCTCTGTGACGGTTGTACACGTCGCTGGCGTCCGTGGAGACTTGGATGAAAGTGAAAGGAGAGGGCGTTATGAATTTCAGGACTCCGGCAACGCAGCGAATTGCGGCCGTTGCGTTATGTCTTTTGTGCCTGAGCCGGCCGCTTGCTGCCGAGCAGCAGGGGGACCGGCAGACACTTTTTCTCTCGCTGGAAGAAGCGATCGGGGTCGCCTTAGAGAACAATTTGGATATCGCTGTTGAGCAGTTTCAACCGGAAATCGCGAAAGAGGCGATCGTCAGCACTGAAGCTGTGTTTGATTCGAATTTTGAGAGTCGTGCTTCCCAGAGCTTCAACGAATCGGAATACGACACGACGCCGGTGAGTGTGTCGAGTCTGGACCTGAGTCTTGGAAAAGCGTTTCGATTCGGCGGATCATATCAGCTTGAATGGTCAAGCAGCCTGTCTGCGTTTGACGGAACGACCCTCAGCCCGACAGGTGACAAGCTTGAGCTTGACAACCAGTATAAGAATTCGTTTGCCTTGAGTTATCGGCAGCCGCTTCTGAAAAATGCCGGCAGTGAGGTCAACACAACTGCGATCGCCATTGCCCGCAAGAAGCGTGATCTTTCGATAAGCCGTTTACGTTCGACGGTCATTGCTGTGGTCACAGATGTGAAAAATAGCTATTGGGAGCTGGTGAATGCCATTGCTGAGCTTAAAGCTGCTGAGCTCTCGCTGCGCCTTGCTGAAGATCTCGTGAAAATCAATGAAGCCCGAGTGAATGTGGGGGCGCTGGCGCCGATTGAAATTTTGCAGGCAAAAGCGCAGGCAGCTTCCCGTAAGGCGAGTGTGACCACTGCCGAATTAGCCGTCCAAAACAGCGAGGATCGACTTAGACAACTTTTGGATTTTGCTGAAGATGATCCTGTCTGGAACTCATCGATTGTGCCGACAGATGCTCCGAGTGAGACCGCGCCCGCGCTTTCTCTGGCGGACAGTATTTCTTTTGCCCTGGAACATTTTGAAGAACTGAAACAGTTTCGTACAACGATCGATATCCAGGAGCGTGCCCTGATGTATGCGGAGAACCAGATGAAGGCCGACATGAATTTGATCGCGTCGATGGGAACGACAGGTGCAAATACACATCTCGGGGATTCCTTGACCGGCGTTATTGATTTGAACAATTTCAGCGTGACGCTTGGGGCGAATTTCAGCTATGCACTTGGGAACCGGGCAGCAAAAAGCGCGTATCATCAGGCAAAATTACAACGCGATCAAAGCCGTCTGGCCTATCGAAACCAGGAACAGGCTCTGATCGTCAACGTGCGCGCTGTCCATCGGAACGTGCTCACCGCTTACGAGCTGATTGCTTCGACGCGGCTTGCCCGTCAATTGGCTGAGAAACAGCTCGATGCCGAGCAGAAAAAATTCAACGAGGGCCTGTCGACGAATTTCCAGATCCTGGAGTATCAGAATCATCTGAAGCAGGCCCGCAGCAATGAAGCGCTCGCGTTGACCAGCTACAATCAAGCCCTGGCGAATCTGGACAGCGTTATTGGGTATACCTTGCAGCGGCATAACATTGTCATTCAAGAATAAGAAGAACGTGGAGTGAGGAGTGGCCGGAGTGATGAGAATCCAAGCGATTCCTGCCATCATGCAGTACGACTCCGACACTTCAACAGTCTGTGTATGGATATTCGCGATCTTGTTCCAGAACACATTTTAGAGATTACGCCTTATCAGCCTGGAAAGCCGATCGAAGAATTACAGCGGGACCTGGGAGTGAGCGATTGTATCAAGCTGGCATCGAACGAAAATCCGCTTGGTCCGTCGCCAAAAGCGCTGGCAGCGATGCAGGACGCAATTCAGCGCGCGAACATCTATCCGGACGGCGGTAGCTATTACATAAAGAACGCCCTGGCCGAGAAGTTCGGAGTGCTTCCGTCACAAATTTTTACCGGCAACGGATCAGATGAAGTCATCGAGCTGATGATGAAAACTTTTCTGACACCCTCTGACTCAGTCGTTTTGTCGCACTATTCCTTTATTGTGTATACGCTCGCGGCGCTGGGGATCGGCGCGGCGATTCATTCTGTTCCGAGGAAAGTCGATTATACCCACGATCTTGAGGCTATGGCGGATGCGGTGACAGCAGACACCAAAATGATTTTTATCGACAATCCGACAAATCCACTCGGGACAATGGTCGGACAGGAGGCTTTTGACGCGTTCATGCAGCGTGTGCCGGAACGGGTTCTGGTCGTCTCGGATGAGGCCTATGACGAATATGTCGACGCTGATGATTTCCCGGATTCCTTCCACTATCTTCGAAAAAAGCGGCGGATCCTGATCCTGAAAACATTTTCAAAGATTTACGGATTGGCTGGCCTGCGTATCGGCTATGGAATCGGCCCGGAAGAGGTGGTTGACGCAGCCAACCGCATTCGCCCGCCTTTTAATGTGAATTCGATCGCGCAGGCCGCGGCACTGGCGGCACTCGGGGACCGTGAACATGTCGAACGCAGCCGTGAAGTCAACCGTGCAGGGAAAGACTATCTCTACAGGAGCTTTGAAGAGATGGGGCTGACGTATATTCCCAGTTATGGAAATTTCGTGACCGTCGATTTTGAGCGTGACGCCGCAGCGATTAACGATAGTCTGCTGCGGCAGGGCGTCATTGTTCGCCCGATTGCCGGCTATGGTCTGCCCCATCACTTACGAATCAGCGTGGGCACACAAGCACACAACGAACGACTGATTCGAGCGCTCGGAAACGCGCTTCAAGAGAGCGCCTGAGAGATGAAGCCGCAGAGTCTCAGACATTGCGGCTTCTTGTGCCGAATGCGTCGTTGCTCAAGATGTTTTCAGAATCTCAAGATTCCATGCCCTGGCAAAGTGCTCGCCGAGCGTCCAATAGCCCATATTCTCCAGTAATCGGGCATTCTTCGATCATGGGAATGTCCCGAGCCTTCCCTGAAAACTTGTAAAGAGCTGTGATGTATCAGACCGTCATGGGGCCAAGTCAAGTCGTGCAGACCGCGTGATGAATGTAAAAATTGTTACGGTCCTGCTGCAGGCCAGCTTGTTGTGTGCTGTTATTTTTCTTGACATATCCTCAAAAATCGCATATTCTGGAGAGCATATACATTCATGTTCATACCATCTTTTGTCCGTGAGAAGGGCGGTTAAGGAATAAATCTGTCATGAGAAAAACGTTCTGTAGACATTGTGCCATGGCTGTGGGCGTACTCTTGCTTCTCGTCTTCAGCGGCTGCGCCGACCTGAGTGATGTTCTGGTTGAACTCTGGGAACTGGAAGCCCCGCCGGAAGAGCGGCCGGGGACCGTTGAATCGGCGCCAGACGAAAAGCCTGAGCCTGAAGCTTCGCCGATTCCGACCAAGCCTGCAGCGAAGACTCAAGTACTCTGCACGTATTTTCATTATTTCAATGCTGGGCCGAAAACGTATGACCAATGGTCGATTCAGGGCCGAGACCCCCGTGATGTTTTAGGCCCTGAAAAATGGCGCCGCGATATTTGGGTCGGGCGACGAGGCGATTATCCTTATGTCGGAATTTATAACAACATTTCCGACGCCGACATGATCCGCTGGCATATTCGTCTGGCAAAAGCCTCCGGGATTGAGGCATTTCTTGTGTACATCTTTAATTGGCAGACGCAGCGCAGTCAGACTCAGCTCATGCTGGACGTTGCACAGCAGGAGGAGTTTAAAATCGCTTTTATCGAGCATCACAGCCTGCTTGGCGGACGTGAAATTCCGATCCTGGATGGGCGGCCCCAGCCGATGCTGCCCCACAAGTATGAAGGCTATCGCGGCATTCTGGCGGCACAATCCCGACGCCTGGGAGTGGTGGACGGCCCTGAATACAGAGACGCGCTGTCTCAGCGTTCGCGGGATGTTCCTGAAAAGGCTTTGAAGATGGCTGAACATCGGATATCCAACATGCTGAAGCAATGGATGTCGCACCCGGCCTATTTGCATGTCGATGGAAAACCGATGATGGTGATTCCGTATATGGTCGAAGATTTGACGGCGGAAAATTTTCGGCGGCTTGTGGAAAATATCACGGCAGAAGTCGGGCGGGAACTCTATATTGTCGGGATCGTGCCGGCGGTGTATTGGTATTTTGCGCCGAAAGCCGTGTTGAGCACTGGTCTCACAAAAGAATGGGCTGAGACCGGAGTGAGTTCGTTTACACATTGGACGCCGAACGGTATGATTACGGCCTCTGCACGTACGCGCAGCAAGGTCGTGCGCTTTCACGTGAGAGATTCGGCACGTTGGCGGAAGGATGCCATGATCCCCGTCATGCCGGGTTTTGACGACGACGTGTGGCGTCCTGGAGATCGTCCGGCGCCCACAGCACCGCGTAATAATGGGAAGGCCTGGGGGGATCAGCTTGAAACTGCTCTGGCTGTCAAACCGAGATTTCTGTTTATTCAGGGCTGGAATGAATGGCATGAGGGGGCGCAAATTGAGCCGTCGACCGCCTATCGAAATCCTTATCTCTATTTGCAGATTTTAGCCCAAAAGTTGAAGCGGCCTTGGTATACCCCTGAGCTTCCGGCAAAAAAAAGCGTGGATTCTCTGCGCCGTCCGTATTTACCGTATTAGGAATATCCGTCTAAGGAGGCAACGCCCTTTAATCATCCTGTTTCCAGGCCTGCCTGATGCGCACCGACGGGATTACCCGTTCCAGATCGCGCGTATTTAACCTTAAAATCTCACGGAAGAGCGCGCGATCGTTGTCGTCGAGGAGGGCGAGTTCGGCAGCAGTTCTGAATTTATACAGATACTCATGATAGCTCTCGGAGCGTTGCGCTTCAGAGGCATTACGCGCTGACGCCTGCTTCTCTTTCAGAGCCGCGCTCATTTCCTGAAATGGGAGAAGGCCGGCATGATAGTCCTCGAAAAGATTGTGTCTGGGTTGATAGGCGATGTGGGTAAAATCGCAAATGTCCTGAATCACCCGGAGACGATGGTATTCTTGATCCCCATACATCTCAAGCGCCAGATTGTGGTGCTGGATTGTTTCCATGTCCCGCAGACTGCGTTTGACCTCAGTGTAGCTGACATTATCGATCGAAAAAAAATCACGCACATCGATATGAAGACGTTTCACGCCATATTCAGTGAAGACTACCGGCAGAATCAGGGTTTTGTAATGGGGTTGCACAGTGATTCCCAGGACCGGATCGATGCCTTGCAAGCATCCGAAGCGTTCTCCCCAGCTTAGTAAGAGTTCGTCGATAATATCATGGATAGCAAGGCTTTCTCCGTCGGGAATGCGTTTATATAAGAGCTTCCAGATGCTTTCGACAACATGATCAGCCAGTTTTCCGCTGCGATAAGCCTGGCGATCTTCGCGATCGATGAGTGCTTGAATCTCCCGGGTCAGGTCGCTGACAAATGTGACTTTATCACTTTCCGGCGCTAAGAGGTTTTTGTGTTTGAGCTTGGTATAGAAACTCTCGGCACTGTTCGGAATATCGACATATTTGCGTGAATCATGGCGGGGATAGCCTTCACCAGCCATCACGACAATCGACTGATCGCGCAGCAGGCGGGCGATCTCGATCCCTGCGCGAAAAGAACTGTTGGGATCGTTGCGGTTCAGCATGATATGTCCGCCCCACTTGCCGATCAGACGGTAGAGGTACTGCATCAGGCGATTAATGGTCCGAACGGTGATATACACAAAGGTGATTTCGTCAGTGGCCAGGACGACATGTGGAAAGCTTCCGCTGATGTCGCGCGAGATTTTCATGCAATGATACATCATTCCCAGGGTGTGTCGACGCGCCATAGGGTGTGAGGGAATGATGATGACGGAGAATCCTTCCTCGTGGTATTTTTTTGCGACTTTGCTGATATTGTCAAAACTGTGGGCCGTTTTTTCTGTAACGCTCTTTCCGATTCCGAATTTGAGGAAAGGAATCACGAGAAATCGATTGACGAGGCCGGACAGCGTTTCATGCTGGATTGCCTTCGATTTCCAGAGACGTTGGAGTGAGCCTCTCTTTATCATAATCACCACGTGCAGTTACTCTCTTGTGTTGCAATAGTCTTTCGACGTTGTATCAAAATCTCGTGATTTTTATATATAAAAGACAAGAGGAGTATTCGGACGTTTAATCAATATTCCCATTATCACAAGCAACGCTCGATGAGTCAGAGCTTTACTGCTGAGCCGAACAGGATCGACAATGAATTTTTCTCTAGGGCCTTGACAGATACTCATTTTTCGTCTTTATTATATCAAAGATGTCAACCATTTTTTATCTTGGAATTCGAGTGGAAGAAGAGGGAGTACGAAAAAGACGAGGTGACTGCGAATTATGAGAGACTATTATGAGGTGCTCGGCGTCACAAAGGGCGCTGGTGAGGCCGAACTGAAAAAAGCCTATCGTAAGCTGGCGATGAAGTATCATCCGGATCGGAATAAAGGTGATAAGGAGGCTGAAGAGAAGTTTAAGGATGTGAACGAAGCCTACGCGGTGCTCAACGATCCGCAAAAGCGCAAACAATATGATATGTTCGGTGCCGACGGCTTTCATCAGCGCTATAGTCAGGAAGATATCTTTCGAGGCACAGATTTTTCGAGTATCTTTTCAGAAATGGGATTTGGAGGGAATCTTTTCGATCAACTGTTTGGTGGAATGGGAAGCGCTGGTCGCGCCAGGGGATTTTCTTCCGGACAGAATCCGTTCGGCAGAACTGGGCAGGGATACCAAACTCCGATGAAGGGACAGGATGCGCAAAGCTCAGTGACCATTCCGTTTCAAGTGGCCTATCAGGGAGGAAAGCAGCGTGTAAGCCTGCAAACGCCACAGGGACCGCGCCAGGACATTGAAGTCAAAATTCCCGCAGGGATTGAAAGTGGAAAAAAACTGCGGCTGACAGGCAAAGGCGGACCAGCTCCCGGGGGAGGGATCCCCGGTGATCTGTATATTGTCGTGAATGTGGCGCCGCATCCGCAATTTGAACGCCACGGCGCTGATCTTGAAGTGCAGCAGACGATCGGTTTGACCGATGCACTGTTGGGCACAAGCTTGAAAGTCCCTACAATGGATGAGCCGAAACAGTTGAGAGTGCCGGCCGGCATCAGATCCGGTACCAGAATGCGTATCAAGGCTCACGGTTTTCCCCGCATGGGAAGGGCTGATAAGGGTGATCTTTACGTAAAGATTCTCGTCAAGTTTCCGGATGTGCTCACGGACCGGCAAAGGGATTTGATCGAAGAGCTCAGGGAGACCGGCTTGTAAGTCAGCGTGAGTTTCTGAGATGACGGTGCTCTATCCTCTGTTGACGGGGACAGACCGTTGTCGAGCCTGAACAACGTGAATACGCTCAAGATGAATCGCCGTAACCCCTGGAAGTGGAAGGAGGACACACGCACGTATCGCAGGCGGGACCGGGGGCAGGACGCGCTCCCCCGGTTTTGACCTTAGCTTAGAGACCTAAAAAGCGAAAAACGCCGAATGCCGAATCAACATGAAAATCAGGATAGGTCGTGTTAGGGTCTACCCAGGAAATCCACTGCATTTGTATTTCGGACCCAGCTTTGGAGAATTCGGCGCGAAAGACGCCGGCCCGCATAGTCTTATCCTCCCGTATCAGCTGTAACTCTTGCAGTGACGCCAGGGGAATCGATCCTTCGACAAGATATCCACTTTCAGTCTCAATACCTGCCGTGTTCAGGTCTTTCAAATTCCAGCTGCTGTCCAAATGCCGATAGTATACGGCGCTGTAATCATGGACCCTGCCTTGTGCATCCACTTCAATCGCGTAATATGTGGCAAGACTGTAATCATCCGGTTGATCCACGGATCCGCCTGCGAAGAAGATTTCGACGCGATCTTCGTCATCAACCGTTGATTCATCGCTTTTCCACTCATCTTCCACCAGGACTTCTCTGTCCTCGACCACAAAACTGAAGTACAAAGTGCTACCGTCATGAAACGCTTTGAAGACCGTTTTCGGTGCTTGAACGGCTTCCCAGGGATAATTCAACGAACCGCTGAGTTCTGGAACAGCAGCCCAGATTTCTTCGTCAGGCGTTCCGTCGATCGCAATCGTCGGATTTTGCACAAGAATGACGTCATACTGAGCAGTACCCTTCCCGTTGTCAGTAATGACGATGTCTTCAGCTTTGACACAGGGAGCAACAGCCAGCAATACAAGCATGAATATCCATATCTTTCGCATTATACCATACCTCCTTGAGCTAGGGCGTTCAGTCGGCCAGAAGTTTTCCCTCTGGCGGTTTGCAATACCACAAAAAAACAGCACTGATCGACAGCTTATCCATTGCTGGCATGCGCAGGGCTTGTCAAGTAAATTTTCGCCTTTTTCAGCCTTAGTCGATATGATTGATGCACGGCGATGTGGAGCTGATTCTCATAAGAAACTCAGCGCATTCAGCGCTAGCATTTGCAAACCGAACGCAGTGCCAACACTGCGCTGCGTGGAATATCTATTGACTTTTTTCAGCAGCGCAGGAACGAAGTCGTTTCAGACATGCATTCTGCTTATGGTGAGGACTATGCAAAATGAACGCGGAACACAATATGCAGCTTATCCTCAGGATCGGGAGACGCAAAGGCTGGAGAAGAGCGCTGGACGAGCTTTCTTTGTGTGCTTTGTGCTTCTGTGCTTCAGACAATGAATCTTTTTAAATTATGGGAGCTTTCTCAGGAAAAGAGGGCGAAATTATTAGAACGAACGCAGGTCGATGCTGGCCGATTTGTGGATGTTGTCCGCCCAGTCATCGACGATATTAAAGAGCATGGCGATGCAGCAGTGGTGAAATATACGCAAAAATTTGACGGTGCAGCCATCCCAGCAGACAAACAGAAAGTTACAACTGAAGAGATTCAGGCGGCGTATCAGTTTGTCGATGATCGCCTGCTGGCCGCCTTGAAAACATCGGCCGACAACATTCGCACCTTTCACGAATTTCAGAAAAGCGAAGAGTTCTGGATAAAAGAGATTGCGCCGGGCGTATTTGCCGGAGAGCAAACAAGTCCCATCGACTCGGTTGCACTGTATGTTCCTCGCGGCAAAGGCTCCTTTCCGTCAGTGATGCTGATGCTCGGCATTCCGGCTGTGGTGGCTGGCGTAGAAAGCATTTACGTGTTTTCCCCGCCCCTCCCAAATGGGAGCAGCGATCCGGCAACCCTGGTGGCAGCCGACATTTGCGGTATCCGCAACATTTTTAAGGTCGGCGGCTCACAGGCGATTGCCGCTGTAGCCTTCGGGACCGAAAGCATCCCGAAAGCCGAAAAGGTAGTCGGGCCCGGAAACCCCTATGTCACTGCGGCCAAACGTTTACTGCAATCTGTTGTCGATCCCGGACTGCCGGCCGGCCCCAGCGAGGCACTGATCCTCGCCGATGAACATGCCGATCCTTATCTGGCTGCCCTTGATCTCTTAAACGAAGCCGAACACGGCCCGGATTCATCAGCTTACCTGGTAACGAATTCTCTGAAGCTGGCAGAAAACGCGCTGCAGCAGTTGCCAGGATTATTGGAAAAACTTCCGGCGCAGCGTAAAGAATATTGCGAGGCCGTACTCTCAGGGCAGGGTGGAATCGTCGTGACAAAGACCCTGGATGAGGCGATTGCCTTTGTCAACGAGTATGCCCCAGAGCATCTGGCGATTCATGTGAATGATCTGATCGGCGTGACCAGGCGCATCCGAAACGCTGGTGAAATCATTCTCGGAGATTACACGCCGATTTCGGTCTGCAATTATTCACTTGGGCCGAATGCGGTCTTGCCGACAAGCGGATTTGCCAAAACCTTCTCGGCCTTGTCGGTGCGGGATTTTATGAAAACCAGCTCGATCAGTTACCTCACCAAAACGGCCTATGAGGATTTGCGCGATCATGTGATTCATTTTGCTGAATACGAAGGCTTTGCCGCCCATGCCATGACCTTGAAGGAACGAAAATTCCCACACCCCGATCTGGAGGATCCGGCAGGTTTTTCACGCCCGGAGACAGAGCTCCCGGACTTAGGCTCTCATATCCTGAAGGCAAGTCGTTTCGGCGTGCTGTGTCAGCGCGTCACGAGAGAAGCGACGATCACAGTCGAAATCGATCGTGGTGCACGCTATCCCGATATTAATGAGAAGCTCAAAACGCCGCTGCATTTTTTGAATCACATGGTAGAACATATCTCCTGGCGCTCTTGCATGAATATCGCAGTTGAGACCAGTGTGACGCACTATCCTTTTGGACATGTCATTTGTGAAGACCTCGGCTTGACGATGGGCTTCGCTTTTGCCGAACTCCGGCGTCAGCACATTGCAGAAGGGGTGAATGGGGATGGTGAGGCGATTGCTATTATTGATGAAGGCATGGCGCGCGCCGTAATCAGTTTTGAAGATCGGGCACAATTTCACTTCAGCTCAGCAGTCACGATTCCTGAGCATGTTGAAGATATGCTCAGTACCGATTTGAATCAATTTTTCGACGGTTTCAGTCAAGGGGCCCGCTGCACAATTCATATCGATATTCTGAAAGGACGGGACCCGCACCACATCTGGGAAAGTGTCTTCCGCGCCTTTGGCAAGAGCCTTAAACACGCATTTGAGGCCAATCCCTGGCGCCAGGGAACAACTCCGGGCGTGAAGGGGATCTGAAGGGAATTGCTGTCAAGGTTCGTCTTAGGAAGCGCTTTTGGTCTTTGTGGGCTGTTTTTCTGCCTGAGGAGAAGAGCTGAGGATTTTAGTTGACAAGTCTTAGTTCAGCGTTCATACTACACTGGATCCTCAGCTTGTTTAGAAAAAAGCGGTGTAAACCCTGTCGTGAGTGAGGTGATGAAAATTTTTATCTTGTAGAACAGGAGGTACGACATGAAAGGGTACAGGAAAAACGTTATGGGGCTGCTGGCTGTGATCATCTTATGTTTCGGAGTCCTGGCGGGTTGTGGCGATGATAAGGACATGAGTCCTGTCAGTTCTGCGATCGAAAAACGGGATCCGTCGTATGGCTTTTTGCTCAACTCTACACCGTACCGGCTCGTGCTCGATTTTGAAGAACAAAATAGATTCCGGAAGACCCTGGAACCAGGCGAACTCATAAGTCTTACACGACAAAAAAACCGTACGCATCTGGTGCATGTTGTTGTAATGGATGAGGGTGACAGAGCCATTACAGACTATGTAAACAGCTTTTATATCGATGATTATGCCCTTGATAATCAACTGAGAGATTTTCTGTGCAGCTGGTATGTTGAATTTGTGTCGGACAGTGGGTTTTATAATAACTTTGGAAGTTAAAAGCTATGAAGCGTACAATGTGGTTTTTTCAGAGAGTCTTTGCTGCTTTAACCCTTGTAATCGCGCTTGCCGGCATCAGTGGCTGTGAGTCGGAGAGTTCGCGGGGCATCACCAACGGAGTCCCGAATACCGATCCGGAGCACGGCTATATCCTCAATTCAACGAACTATGCTCTGGTGATTGATATCAACGGACGGAACGAGTATCAGGTTCGTATTCAGTCCGGAGAGTTTTTCGCGATGACGCTTGAGCAGGAACGGACTCATCTGCTGCATGTCATTGTGCTGGATGATTCAGGACAGGCTCTGGCCGAATACGTCAACAGTTTTTATATTAACGAATCAGCACTTGACAATCATGTGCGGAATTTTGTGTGCAGTTGGTATGTGGATGTGACCTCGACCTCTGGTTATGCGAATACATTCGGGTCCTGAAACGTGCTCGTCTCTTCTGTCAGGCGGCGGCACGTTTTACCGATACATTCAGCGCGCGTCTTCTACTAATCCCGGCAGCCTGTGCATTCTACCACGACTTGCTGGCGGAACGGTTCCAGACGATAGCTGATGACTGCTCCAGGCAGAGCTTCCTGCGTGAGGGCTTTAATATCATAGCTGATGCTTTTCACCATGGGAGTATTTTTGAGAAAATCCCCAATGTACCCTCTGAGTGATTCGATCAGCTCGATATTGTAGCGTCCTGCTGGAACGTTGCCGGTTTGGGATTTCGTACGCTTTTCAAAAGCCACCAGATTTGTGATAACGATCCCTGGTTTTTTCATCAGCCAAAAAGCTTTTTCCGGCAGAGTGAATTCATAACCGAGTCCCAGCATGTCGCCGCAAATTGGCTGACGGCTCAGAAGAGTATTGGGCCGCTTATTGTCACTGCCGGGCAGAATTTCCAGGGAGACGATATAGCACGTTTGGTCTCCGGTGTGCTGAACGTCCTCCACGACGATCTGTGCGAGCATTTCATCAGCTTGGAATAACGGCCGTAAAAACAGGACTAAGCCTGATGCCAGAAAGATAATCACTCCTGTCAGCACCCAGACAAGAGACGTAAAAATTTTTGCCACAGCTAGCACCTCCGATTCATGTCATATATTTTTGCTACATATACGGAATTGGAGAGAATTTGTCAAAGTTTATGTTCACTTTTTTATTTCCGTTCGCGTGAATTGAGGTTTCGTTCCTTAGAGGGCACTGCGATCGGCAGTGCTTTAAAAAAGGAAACACACACAGGACATCTAGAATATGAAACGTAGTATATTTGTCGTCGCTTTTATCATGTGTATGAACGCTTGCAGCATCGCTCAGGTCTTCAGCAGGGAGATCGAGACAATTAAAATCCGGCTGCCCTGGCTGCATCAGGGGCAATATGCCGGACTGTATGTGGCACAGGAAAAAGGCTTTTTTGCCAAGCGGGGCCTGCCCAGAGTGGAAATCCTGCAAGGTGGTCCTAACATTCGTCCGATCGATCTGGTGTCCAGTGGATCGGAACAGTTCAGTATTACCGGCTCATCACCGTTTCTGAGAGCGTGTCGGGAGCAGCGGCCGCTGAAGGTTGTGGCAACCTTTGACCAGACTCATGCCTTTTGCTACTTTGCCCGCAGGGATTATAACATCAAGGCTCCAGTCGATTTTAAAGGACAGCGGGTGGGGCACAAGATCATGCACGAGCATAATTTATTGGTCTTGTTGAAAAGTGCTGGTTTAGCGAAAGAAGATATCGAACTTGTTCCAGTTCCCCCGGGGATGACGTTGTTTTTGCTGGATGATCGGGAAAAAGCTGTGCCAATTTGGCCGGGACATGCCGCTGACGAGCCGCTTTTGGCTGAAGAGCGTGGAATTGAGGTTCGCTATTTCTTTCCGGAAGACTACGACGGGATTCCGCGTATCGGGAATCTGCTTTTTACGTCAAAAGCGTTCGAAGCCGAACATCCGGACATTGTTGAACAGGTCGTTGCCGCCATCCTTGAAGGCTGGGACGATGCCTTCAGGCATGTTGACGATGCAGTGGATTTCATTTTGAAATATCAGCGTTCGACAGATCCTGCCGACCGGCGGCATCAGAAGAATATGCTGCTAAAGATGAAAGAGTTTATGTTGAAGGAAGAGTATGACAATAAGATCGGCTGGTGCGATGCTGTACGCTGGCAGCAGACGCTCGATGCATTTCTCGACGCTCATCCTGACGTCGATTTTAGTCTGGATGATCTTGTCGCGCCGCAATACGTTGAAGCCTTTTACGCTGCTAAGACACAGTTGCCGTGAGGCATACGTCTTACGGGTTTTGGTTCTGAATGTGGTGGGGCCGCCCCCAAAAAACGGCGTGGAGAGAAAAAAACGAATTTCCTGTTGACAAGATCTCAGGCCTCCTGCCTAAGCTCACACGCATGATGTCTTCAACCCAAATGCGAGCGAAACGACGCGCCTGCGCCCATGATTAATATCCAACACGTTTCATACGCGTTCCCGACTCAGGAAGGTCCCTTGCCGGTGCTGAATGATATTTCACTTTCGATTCAGGAGGGGCAATTCATCTCTTTTATCGGCCCTTCCGGCTGTGGCAAGACGACCTTGTTACACCTGATTGCCCACTTGATTCCTCTTCAAGTGGGGAGTATCTGCTTGTGCGGCAGCGCAGGGCATGAGATCATCGAAAAGAATCTGTACAGCATTATTTTTCAGGAAATCACCTTGCTGGACTGGCTCACTGTGAAAAAAAACATCGAATTGCCCGTGAACCTGAATCCGCAACTGCGCTATGTTGACTCGCAGGATATTATGGAACGGCTCGGTCTGTCGGACTATCAGAATCTGTACCCTTCGCAGCTTTCAGGAGGGATGAAAACGCGGGTCAGCATTGCTCGTTCGCTGATGACGCATACGCCGGTGCTGCTCATGGATGAGTGCTTCGCGAGTCTGGATGAGGTCACGCGGGAGCAGATGAATCTTTTTCTGCTTTCGATGTTGCGGAAGATTTCCAGAACTCTTGTCTTGATTACACATTCTATTGCCGAGGCGGTCTTTATCTCTGATCGGGTGATCGTATTCTCCCAGAAGCCTTCCCGCATCATTGGGGATATTGCGATTGAGCTTCCCAGGCCCCGCAGACTTGAGCATATCGAAAATTCCGACTATATTGCCTACCGCAAAGTGCTCAGGGAGTTCCTGAACCAGTCGAGCGAAGAGAGTGTATGAAAAATAACGCATTGATGCAGTTGGGCGGTTTTGTGATTCTGCTTGCTCTGTGGGAGGGGATCGTCCGCTTCTCTCAGATCCCGGAATATATTTTTCCACGCGTTTCCGCGCTGATCCATGAATTTTTTGCAAATCCTTCTTATTTTCTCACGGGTTTTTGGGTAACGTCCCTTGAGTCCTGCGCCGGTTTGATCTTAGGTGGCCTGGTCGCCTATATTCTCGCAATTGTGTTTAGTTTCTCACAACGATTGCAGCAATTGTTTTACCAGTGGTTTGTCGCCCTGAAGACCGTGCCGATTATTGCGATCAGTCCGATGATGATTATCTGGGTTGGCTCCGGTACGCTCAGTAAGGTACTTATGGCTTCGATTATTACCTTCTTTCCTATTCTGGTGAACAGTTTGCAGGGATTTTATAATATCACCGAGAACCAGCTCAATCTTTTTAAAAGTTTTAATGCCGGGTTCTGGCAGATTTTTTTACGCTTACGGCTTCCTATGAGTCTGGGGTATTTTTTTACTGGTTTGAAGGTCGCATCGCCGTTAAGCACGATCGGTGCGATCGTGTCGGAGTTCTCAGGCGCGAATGAGGGCATTGGCTATATCATCCTTAAAGCCTCGTGGGAAAGCAATACCCGTGCCTTGATGGTCGCCGTGTTGCTGGCGTCGATTATGGGAATCGCCCTGTATAAAATCATCGAAATCAGCGAACATGCAGTTGCCCGATTTTTTCCCCATTTTGAGCAGGCCGGCGTATGAAGCTAGCGCAGTAGTATTGCAAAAACGCGAAATCGTGCAGACAGTGTTTCCACCTGCCTTGTCGGGCAGGTGTCTGGCAGCGGGAAAAAGAGCGCGGGTTTTTTCTTGACAGTTGTGAAGAGCTGGACTCGACTTTCAGTGAAAAAAGCAAAGTGACATTCTGATGTCTTCACGGTGATGGAGGGAGATCTCCTCAGTCTGATTCTAATCCGCTTAGGTTGAGGACACATGCAGATTATGGATTGCGCTCAATATAATCGATACGGGGAAGCTGAACGATTTCTGGACTCATTGCGTTTCACGAAAGCCTTGCCGCATTTTGTGCCGAGAAAGCGAGATGGTATTCTGAAGAAAGCGTTTGGACTGGAAAGGGTGGCGAGTTTTCTTTCGGCCGCAGGGAGTCCTCATCGTAAAAATCACTATATCCATATCACCGGAACAAGCGGTAAGAGCTCTTGCTGTTATTTTACGGCCAATCTGCTGCAAGCCCAAGGCTATCGTACAGGACTTTTCACATCTCCGGAATTATGTAGTTTTACCGAATATTTCACGATCGATCAGCAGCTTCCGGAAATCGATGCGATCATACAGCTTCTGGATCATTTGAAACCTTTAGTGGATCAGGAATATGAACTGCACAACCAAGGGCATATCTCACATTTTGAGCTGCTTTTGTCAGCGGCAGTGATCTATTTTGCGAATCGGAAAACCGATTATGTTGTGCTTGAGGCAGGACTGGGCGGAAAAGATGATGCCACGAATGTGATCGAACACGCAGAGATCAGTATTATCACGCATATTGGCTTGGATCATACGCATATTCTCGGGAAAACTCTGCCGGAGATTGCTTTTGAAAAAGCGGGTATTGTCAAGATGAACAGTCCGCTGCTTACGGCCGAAAGGCGTCCGGAAATTCTGGAGCTGTTTCGAGAGCAGGCTCGGATGATGGAAACTGAGGTTCAGGTCTTAGGAGAAGATTTCTCCTTGAGCTCGGTGAATGCGGAAAAAGATCGTTGCAGCTTTTCATATCACTCGCCCCTCAACCATTTTCAGGACTTGAGTACAAAAATGTGCGGAGCATACCAGGCCAGCAATGCGGCTTTGGCCATTCGGGCTATGGAGCTTATGGCGGTCGAACGCGGAGAGAGACTTGATGAGCAGAGCGTGCGGGATGCCTTGAAGAGCACGGTCATTCCGGCTCGCTATGAACGGGTGCAGGATGATCCGCCCGTCATTCTCGACGGCGCCCATAACCCGGATAAGATTGCGGCCCTGCTTAACTATCTCGCAGCCTGGTTTCAACAGGACGACATCGTGTTTGTCTGTGGTTTCAGTTCTGGCCGGAACCCGAAAAAAATGCTGCGCTCGTTATTGCGCCTTAGCCGGCAGTTCTACGTGACGCGACCGATCGTCGGCTACCGGAATGATGAAGATCCGCTGTATTTGAAAAAGGTGCTGCTCGATCTCAACATGCATGTCATCGCTGAAGTGCATCTCGATCCTTTTACGGCATTAGATGCTGCTATTCGATATGCCCGACAATACGGTAAAACCGTCTGTGTGACCGGCTCTCTCTATCTGGTCTCCCATCTTCGTCAGCGCTGGTATCCAACGCATAAGATCTTACAGACGCGGCGCTTATGGTCATAGGACGAGCTTAGTAAGAGCGCTCTCCTTCTTCAATTCCCGGGCTGCCCATTCAGCCAGCGCCAGGCGGTCGATTTTGGTGTTATGACGGACGTCGACCGGGAATGCAGAATGAAAGAGGATGGTTTGAATCGATCGGCTTGCTTCGTACTGTTTGCCGAGGATCAGCAGGCTGTCAGCAAAAGCCTTTTTCACAGCTCTGCTTCGGGGCTGTGTTCCTGGCATGCTTTCGATAATGATCAGCGGACGTTGTTGGCCATACTTTCCGATCCCGATAAGAGCGCTGCGTTTGACATCCTGGTGCCTGTTGAATATTGCTTCGCATTGTATCGGTAGCATCAAACCCTGCGGCGTGCTGACACGGTGAGCTTTCCGTCCGCAAATCCAGATCCGTCCTTGTTGGTCGATGTAGCCTAAATCCCCCATACGGTGCCAGACTCCGTTGTGATCGCAGATTTTGGCCTCAGCACTGTGTTGAGGACGATTGAGATAACGATGGGTGACAACGCCGCCTTTGACCACAATTTCGCCGATTTCTCCCACAGCTAGGCACAGCGACTCGTCCCAGTGATGAATTGCTTCGTCGCTGATCGGGATGATTCGCACTTGCAGACCGCCGATCGGCTTTCCGACACAGACGCCGGCCCCCTGGTATGTTTTGGGACCAGTGTCCTGCAAAATATCCTCAGCATCGAGCATGGTCAGCGGGAGAGCTTCCGTCGCACCGTAGGGTGTGTAGATTCGGCCCTGGGGCATAACTTTTGCGAACTTTTCGATCACATCCGGCATGACAGCTGCGCCGAACATGAAAATGTGCTTCAAGGAGGGCAGAGAGATGTTCTGTTTCAGACAATAGTTTCCGAGGATCTCCCAGATCAGAGGCGAACCAAGACTCATCGTAACGCCATGAGTCTGAATCGCCTCCACGAGATAGGCCGGATTCAGCTCAGCCGTGCGACGTGGGTCCATATCAGGAATCACGCTTGTGACCCCCAGCGCCGGGTTGAACAGAGCGAAAATATACATGACGGCCAGATGCACTTCACCTTCTTCGATCCCCATGTCGTTTTGCATGATTTCAAGCTGTTTCTTGAAGATTCCGTGCAGATACACGACGCCTTTGGGAATGCCGGTTCCGCCGGAGGTGAAAGCTACTGCTGCTTCATCTTCAAGTGTGGTCGGGGCGGCTGGGAAAGGGGATTTTCCCCGTATGCGTAATGCGTCAAGCGTTTTTCCGCTCCAGAAAAGCCGTCTTCCGGCCGTGATAAAATGCGTGATAGTGCGAAAGGCGCGTGGGAAGATCGTGCGAATGATGTGGGCAAGCGGGATGCCGATCATCGCGCGCGGCTCGGTTTCGGTCACGCATTGCAGAAAGGCTTTGTGCCCCATACCGGGATCGATCAGGACCGGCACTGCTCCGATTTTCAACAGGGCAAAGGTCACTGCGATCAGGTCGATTCCGGGCTTCACCATTATCAGCGTGCGGGTCCCTTGTGTTAGGCCGTATCCGGCAAGGCCATAGGCATAGGAATCACAGAGCTCGTTCAATTGCTGAAAACTGAGCTGCGTAAATTTGGCGCGTCCCTGTTTGTCGCGTCCGGCCGGGAAGATCACTGCTGGTTGAAAAGGCGCGTGTTTTGCCCTTTCTTCCAATGCTTGAGCGATATTAAATCGAGTCATGCGAGAAGAGTTGTGGTGAGGCGCCAGGTCAGTCTTCATGGCGAATTAACGAACTGCCCTGACGCCGATGGGGGAATTCTTTATTTTGCAGGAATTCTTCGATCAGGGGCAGTAGGCGTTCGTGCGCATCTTCGACCACATAGTGCCCGGCGTTTTTCAGCAGATGAGTCTCGGCTTGCGGAAAGCGGATCTGCCATTCCGGAAGGACGTCGTCTACTGTAAAGCAAAAATCGTCTTCGCCCCATAAAATAAGCATCGGATGATTGCGAAAACGGGGCAGTTCCTGTTCGATTCGTTTCAATGTTCCCCAGCTTGGATGCCTTGCATTCATTGGAATATCTTTGACAAAACGATGGACGGCAATTCGGTTTTTCCAGGAGTTATAGGGCGCAAGGTAGCCGGATTTCACCTGCGGGGTGAAACGCTGGGGCTGTGACGTGGCGAAACGCAAGGCAGCTTTTGCAAAGCCGTTGCAGCCCCGGACGATCATCTCGCCAATGAAAGGTACCCGGCAAATTTCAATACGGAGCGGCATGACCGGCACGGAAAAGGCAGCGGTATTCAGAATAACGAATTGTCTGACATATTCGTGAAAACGTACGGCGTAGCCCATACCGATCGCTCCGCCCCAGTCATGCAATACGAGACTGAGCGTTTTTATGCCGAGCGAGGAGAGCAGGCGTTCCAGATTGTGAATATGCTGGTCCAGCGTGTACGTGTAATTCTGGGGCTTGTCCGAGAGTCCGCAGCCGATGTGGTCCGGGACGATCACACGATAGGCCTTCGTCAATGCAGGAATGAGCGTGCGATAGTAAAAGGACCAGGTCGGATTGCCGTGCAGCATCACAAGCGCCTGGGCTTCCCGAGGCCCTTCATCCAGATAATGATAACGAAGTCCATCCAGATCAAAGTAGTTGGATTTGAAAGGATACAGTTCTTGAAAAGCGCTTATATCCATAAGTGAAAGATCTTGATACCTTTTTCCCGGGAAGATAGCGGCATTTCGGAACTATAATCGATCGAGCAGCTCAAGGACGTCATCATTATGCGGAATATCTTGCATGCCGCTGCCGTAATGGGCAAAGCGAATCTGTCCCTGGATATCGATAAGAACCTGGGCTGGCAAGCGGCCAAGTTTTAACAGTTTGACTTCCTGTCCGTACAAATTAGCGACTGTGTGTTGTGGGTCAGGCAGCCCTGTAAAGGGGAGTGCTTCTTGTTGCCAGTAGGTTTTAAATGCGTCTGCATCTTCCGGGCCTGTGACGATCAGCTCAGCGTTTTTGAGAACAAAATGTTGATAGTCCAGGCGCAACTGCGCCATGTGCCGGCGGCAGAAAGGTCAAAGAAAACCTCGGTTAAAGACCAGAAGCAGATGTTTCCGTCCCCGATAGTCTGACAGAGAAACCCGTTGTCCTTCAAAGTCTTCCAGCGTAAAATCCGGAGCTGCTGTATTGAGTGAAATTTTTGCCATATCCCGTCTACCCGTTTTATCGTTCAGGAAATCACTGTGTTCTTAATGTGCGCAAGACTGCAGAATCTTATCATTCTCAGCGCTGTTGTCGTCGATTGTCAACAGAAAAATGTCTCAGGCGTAAAAAAGGGGCGCATACACGATACGCCCCCTACTGATCTGAGACAACGTCACGCTCTATTCCGCGAAATCGGAGAAGTCAATATCCGCTAATTTTCTGTAATATTTGTTGCGCGTTATCATGTCTTTCTCAGCTTTCACAAAAGCTTTCTCTGCAATGTCCGGAAACATTTTTTTCAACGAGCTGTAGCGTACTTCACTTGCAAGGAACTGCTGGAAGCTTCCATCCGGCTCTTTTGATTCCAGCACGAACGGATTCTTCCCTTGATTTTTGAGGGCCGGGTTATACCGATACAACGGCCAGTATCCACTTTGTACGGCTCGTTTTGCTTCGTTAATCGAATGCGTCATATTGATCCCGTGATTGATGCAGGGCGAGTAACAAATCAGCAGTGACGGTCCAGGATAGGCTTCAGCTTCCCGGAAGGCCTTGACGACCTGATTCATATTCGCGCCCAATGAAACGCATGCCACATAGACGTAGCCGTAGCTCATCGCCATGAGGCCGAGGTCTTTCTTGCTTTGTTCCTTCCCTGTTGCGGCAAATTTTGCAACCTGTCCGGTCTGTGACGCTTTTGATGCCTGCCCCCCTGTGTTGGAGTACACTTCAGTATCCATGACAAGGATATTCACATCTTCCCCGGAGGCAATAACATGATCGAGACCGCCGTATCCGATGTCATAGGCCCAGCCGTCGCCTCCGACAATCCAGATGGATTTCTTCGCAAAGTAATCCTGTTTTTCAAGCATCTCCGTGAGCACGGCTTTTTCGCCGTCAGAACTACCCTTGACAGCGTCCGGGAGCAGCGATCTGATGGTTTTGCTCAAAGCGACCGATTCATCGGCGTTGTCTTTTGCCACCAACCAGCTCTCCAGCGCGTTTTTCAATTCAGCCGCAATCCCAAAGGATTTTGCTTCTTCTGCCAGTAATGCCAGCTTCTCACGGGTCTGACTGATGCCAAGCTGCATACCAAGGCCGTATTCAGCATTGTCCTCGAAGAGCGAGTTCGCCCAGGTCGGCCCGTTGCCGTCCTTGTCGACCGTGTACGGACTGACCGGTGCTGTTCCGCCGTAAATCGATGAACAGCCGGTTGCGTTGGCAATAACCATTCTGCTGCCAAAGAGTTGAGTGACGAGTTTGACATACGGAGTCTCTCCGCATCCTGCGCAGGCGCCTGAGAACTCGAACAGCGGTTGTTGGAACTGGCTGCCTTTGATACTCCCTTTGTCCATCACATTATCTTTAACAGGCACTGTTTTCAGGTAATTATACTGTGTTTCTTCCTGGGGAGCGATTTCTTCGAACGGTTTCATGACCAGGGCCTTCTGTTTTGCTGGGCAGACATCCGCGCAGCTTCCGCAGCCAGTACAATCAAGTGGGGAAATCTGGATTTTGTATTTGTAACTCGAAACGCCCTTGCCTTTGCCGTTCAGAAGCGGAGTCCCCTCAGGAACCTGAGCAGCTTCCTCGTCAGTCAGGAGATATGGACGAATCACGGCATGCGGACAGACCAGTGAGCATTGATTGCACTGGATACAGTTCTCAGAGATCCAGCACGGCAGATTAACAGCGATACCGCGTTTTTCGAATTGGGTCATGCCGGTTGGGAAGGTGCCATCTTCCGTGAAACGAGAGACCGGCAACAGGTCGCCTTTCTGGAGTGCAATCGGGTGCAGGACATCGCGCACGAAGTCGTTCGGGTAGGCTTCTTCGCCAGCGGTATCCTCGATGTTTTCCCATGCGGCAGGCACGTCGATTTTGCGATATTCTTCAGCGCCCCGGTCAATGGCGGCGTTGTTCATTTTGACGATCACATCGCCTTTTTTGCCGTAGGTCTTTTTAACGGCATCTTTCATGTAGTCCATGGCCTTGTCAAACGGCAGAACTCCAGAAATTTTAAAGAAGGCTGACTGCAGAACCATGTTGATTCTGTGCCCCAGACCGATTTCCTCAGCAATATTGTACGCATTGATAATGTAGAAATTGACTTTTTTGCGGGCGATGGTGTGTTTGACGGAGGCCGGAAGTTTTTCTTCCAGCTCTTCAGGCGACCAGACGCAGTTCAACAGGAAGTTCCCGCCTTCCCTGATCCCCTCGAGCACATCCAGACGAGTGACATAGGATTGGGTGTGGCAGGCGATGAAATCAGCCTCGGTCAGCAGATAGTGCGATTTAATTTCTTTGGGACCGAAGCGCAGATGCGACACGGTAATACCACCGGATTTTTTTGAATCATAGGAGAAGTAGCCCTGCGCGTACATATCAGTGTGATCACCGATGATTTTGATCGAATTTTTGTTCGCGCCGACAGTTCCATCAGAGCCGAGTCCCCAGAATTTGCAGCGGATCGTCCCTTCCGGTTCGGTGTTGATATTTTCTTTGACTTCCAGCGACAGCTTTGTGACATCATCAGTAATTCCGACCGTGAAGTGATTTTTCGCAGCACCGTCCATATTATTATACACGGCTTTGACCATTGCTGGAGTAAATTCTTTCGAGCTCAGGCCGTAGCGTCCGCCCAGTACGGTAAAATCTTTCTTCCCGGATTCGTACAGACTGGCAAGCACATCTTCGTAGAGCGGTTCCCCTAATGAACCGGCTTCTTTGGTCCGATCCAGCACTGTAATTTTTGTAACGTTTGCGGGCAGCGCTTTGAGGAAGTGTTCGCTTGACCAGGGACGGTACACGCGCACTTTTATCAGGCCGAGCTTTTCGCCCTGAGCGTTCAGAGCATCAATGGTTTCTTCAATGACATCAGCGCCGGTCGTCATGCACACGATCACGTTTGTCGCGTCCGGATCTCCGAAATAGTCGAAAAGATTGTATTGACGACCGGTCAGCGCGGTCACCTTTTTCATATTTTCTTCGATAATAGCCGGTAATTTGTCGTAGTACGAGTTGCAGGCTTCTTTAGCCTGGAAGAAAACGTCCGGGTTCTGGGCGGTTCCGCGCATTTCCGGTTTTTCCGGACGGAAACCACGTGCCTTGAAGGCTTTAATTGCCTGCCAGTCAACGATTTTTGCAAGTTCTTCATAGGCCGGTAATTCCACTTTTGAGATCTCGTGTGAGCTTCTGAAGCCGTCAAAGAAATGCAGGATCGGGACGCGAGACTGAATGGCGGTTAAGTGTGAGACAATCGAAAGATCGACGATTTCCTGGTTGTTGGCAGATGCCAACATGCCCCAGCCGATCTGACGGGTGGCCATCACATCAGAGTGATCGCCGAAAATCGAAAGCGCATGACCAGCAATGCTGCGCGCAGACACCTGGAAGACACCAGGCAGTAATTCGCCGGAGATTTTATACATATTCGGAATCATCAACAGCAGACCCTGTGATGCCGTAAAAGTCGTTGTTAACGCACCGCCGACCAAAGAGCCGTGTACGGCTCCAGCTGCCCCGGCCTCGGACTGCATTTCACAAATTCTGACAGTCTGGCCGAAAATATTTTTCATCCCTTTAGCCCGCATTTCATCCGCTGTTTCACCCATCGGCGATGACGGGGTGATCGGATATAAGGCCGCGACATCGCTAAAGGCATACGACACATAGGCCGCCGCTGTGTTGCCGTCAATCGTCCTTACGTCTGGTGTGCTCATAATGTTTGCTCCTTACAGTGAAAACATGTCAATGAATTAATGATACAGCTCTTGTTGTGCAGTGTCCTCCAATGTCTCCTCGACAGATCAACAGACCAAAACACAGGGAAAATGTCAGGCGCATGCGCCCTGAAATTTCCCCTGATTGAGGCAGTTTTCCATCGTCTCCATTCATGCGGACATATGACATCATCTAAAGGCATCACATCTTGAGTCAAGAAAAAAATATCTTTCAAACACCAAGACATGCGAAAGTGCCGACAGCATCCAGCGCTGCGCTGTTCTTCAGCAGCATTGACATCAGATAAATACGAAGGCTGGCCCCGGGAACACCTCACTTTCGGATGTCCTGAACTGAGATAGCAGATGGCTGGGTCGTCAGCTGATTTCCGAGCACTGCGGGCATCTGTTTCAGCCTGAGAGTCTATGCAATTGTTCTCCCAATGCCACAGCTTCGGCGAGGGTCGGGGTCGATGTTTGGATAAAGATTCCTTTGCGACCAAAATAGTCGATAAGCGAACGGGTATATTCCAGCAGATCGGTGCCCGTGTCTTCGTGATCCCAGAAGAAATGCCGTAAATTCAGTGCCGTCTTGCCGGCTGCCGCTTCTTGAATGACATCCCATCTGCTGTTCTGCGGAATGGTGATATCAAGTCCTCTCAGCCCGGGGGTTTCCATCATGACCGGCAGAACATGCTTGAGCTCGCCGCACGAGTGCACGACGATTCCGCCGAACGCTGCCGCGAGTTTGGCATTATAACGCAGCCCGAACTCTCGATACGTCTTTGGCGAGAGCAGGGAAGCCGTATCATCGCTGATTCGGAGACCGACATCGCGGGGGATATACCACATTTCATGCCCCATCGTGTGCAGATTCTCGATCCGTTCAAGCTGGACCTGTACGAATTCGATCGTAGCTTCCGTCACAATATCAAGTAAGGCATGAACCTCTTTGGGACGGAGAATTGTGGCTTCAATGAACGAGGTATATTCCCAGATTAACGAGGCTGTGACCAAGGGCGAAGGAATGTTCAGCAGCCGCAGTGGCAGGGAACTGTGCTGCTGTAAATAGTCCAGCCTGGCAAAGGCTTTTAGATAGATCGGGTTTGTCGCCGGATCGGGTTTTTCAAGCGTATAGACATCGGCTACGTTCGTTTCTCGAATCTGGGGGACGGTCCAGGGGTCGGCTTCACGATTGATCTGATATTCACAATTGAACGCAGCCGCCATCACCCCGATCCCGACATTGGGTTTGATATTCGGCATGCCATAATCACAGATTGCTGCCCGAGAGCGGTGATACTGCTCGTTCCACTGGATTTCCGCATCATCGTCATCGTAAAAGTCTTTTGTCGCAAAATGCGGCTGTCCGATCTCGATTAAAAAGGGGAGTTCAGGGCTGTGCTCCAAGTTCCAGGTTTTTTGAATGGCCTCTTTTTTGTCTTCCAACGAGAGTGTCATACGATCATTGCTGCCGCAAAAGCGATGAGACCGCAGAGTTCCACTGCATTTCAGCTTCCAACCCTGCTCAACGTTCCGGCATGGTGTCCTCAGCGGCTGAACACGAGCTGCGGAAGCAGAAGTGAAAATTGCGGCACATACGTCACAAGCAGAAGTACAAGCAAGCTCACAGCTAAAAAGGGGAGAATGGCGCGACTCATTTTGCCGAGCGGAATCTTCCCGATACTCGACGCCACAAACAAACACACTCCAACAGGCGGCGTGGTCAGGCCGATCATGAGATTCAATACGGCAATGATCGCAAAATGAATCGGATCGACCCCGACACTGACAGCGACCTTCAGAAGCACTGGAAATAAAATGATCAAGGCCGCAATAGTTTCCATGAAGGTTCCGACAAACAGGAGCAAAAGATTGATCAGCAGCAGAATGGCATACTTATTCTGCGTGACGCTCAACATGCCTTCTGCAATCGCTTGAGGAATCTGTTCGCTCGTCAGGATCCAGCCGAAAAGATTGGCAAGACCGACCAGTACCATCAATGAAGAACTGGTCACTGCCGTTTCAATCAGAATTGACGGGATCTCCCGTAAATTCAAATCCCGATAAATAAAGAGACCGACAAAGACTGCGTAGAGCACGGCAACGACCGACGCTTCAGTGGGAGTAAATATCCCGCCGACAATGCCGACCAGAATCACCACAGTCATAAAAAGCGCCCAGAAGGCTCCGATGAATTTTTGAAAGATTGCGCGCAGCGACTGCCGTCTGCCTTTTGGGTGCTGCCGCTTAACGGAAATGCCGTAGGACACTGCCATCAGGCCGACTCCGAGGAGTATTCCCGGAATTGCACCGGCAATAAACAATTTTGCCACAGAAAGCCCTGTCAGCGTTCCGGCAATGATCATCGGCAGGCTGGGAGGAATAATCGGGCCGATGGTCGAGGATGAGGCTGTCACAGCACAGGAGAAATCGACTTCATAGCCTTTTTTCGCCATACCAGGAATCATGACCGCGCCGATGCTGGCGGTGTCGGCAACTGCAGTACCGGAAATTCCGGCAAAAATCATTGATGCGCCTACGTTGGCCAAGCCCAGGCCGCCCCGAATATGCCCGAGTACCGCATTGGAGAAGTCGATGATGCGATCAGTGATTCCTCCGCGATTCATGAGATTACCGGCCAGAATAAAACCCGGAATGCAGAGCAAGACGAAGACATCGATTCCAGCGTAGATTTTTTGAGGGATGATCGCCAGCGGTATATCAGTAAACAGGACGTAAGACAGGGACGAGAGTCCCAGACAAAAGGCGATCGGGAAGCCTGAAAAGAGCGTGAGCAGGAAAACTCCGAACAGGATGAAAATCATGGCGTGACCCTGCCTCTCTTCTTGAGCGACAGGAAGTTGTTGCCGCCTTCGATTGCTGAATACAGGCCGATAAAAAATGACACGACGAATGTACTGGCAAACACATAGGACATGCGGACCCGCAGGGCCGGAGACAATTGAATTGATCCGATTTTGATATAGGTCAGGGCGTGCCAGGCAATCAGCCACATGAAGAGCGTGGTGACGAAGTGAATACAGATGGACATGACGGTCTGCAACTTATTCGGCAGCATCGTCACAAAGGTATCGACCGCCACAAAGGCGCCCGCCTTCACGGCCAGGCCTCCTGCAAAAGCCACCATGTACACAAAAAAGATCCGCGATGCTTCCTCAGTCCAGGGCGGCGCTTTCGGCAGCGCATAACGCGCGACCACCTGAATCGTCACAACGCTGAGCATCCCAAGCAGACTGAGCAGTGTCCCAGTTTCAAGCACGCGATCCATGAAAAGTTTAAGCTGTTTCATATTCAACCGGCCTGCCCTACCGGGGATAAGGCCCTGGCAGGGCCTGGCAGGAACTCCGCTTGCCGTGAAGCTTATTTTACATCCTGAATTCTCATATACAGGTCTTTCTGCTCGTCATCCAGATTGTTCAAGACCGCTTCGGTCGCTTTTTTCTGAAAGGCGTCCTTATCAACCTGCACAAAGGTCATGCCCAGGTCTTGTAATTCTTGAGCCAGACTCTTTTCGGCTTCCCGGAAAAGCTGATGCTCGTATTCCTGCATTTCTTTCCCGGCATCCAGAATCGCTTTCTGGAGGTCTGCGGGCATGGAGCTGAACTTGTTCTCGCCGATGACAACATAAATCCAACTGATGACGTGTTCGGTCAGGTTACAATATTTTTGGACTTCATAGAAATTGGCACTTTTGATCAGGGCAAAGGGATTTTCCTGACCGTCAATGGTGCCTTGCTGCAAGGAGGTGAACACTTCTGAAAACGCCATTGGAGTCGGTTTTGCACCAAGGGCTTCCCAGGTGGCGACAAAGATCGGTACGTTCGGGACCCGTAAGATCATTCCCTGCAGATCGTCAGGGCTTTTGATGGCGCGATTCGATGTCAGGTTACGAGGTCCCCGGCCAAACCATCCAATGGGACGCAGGCCGATTTTCTCGATCACATCCGCTTCGATCTCTTTGCCGATGTCACCGCCGGCGACTTTATTGAGATGATCCATGTCACGGATCGCATAGGGCGTTCCCATCAAAGCGGCTTTTGGAGCCCAATTCTGCATGGATTCCCCGGTAATCGTCATGTCGACGGTTCCCATCTGAATTCCATTGATGAGATCAAGCTCCTTACCAAGCTGCTCGTTCGGATAAACCTTGACTTCAATTCGTCCTGCGGATTTTTCCGCCACCAGTTCGGCAAACTTAAGGGCTGCTTTATGCCAGACATTTTCCTCATTGGCGAGGTGTCCGAACTTTAGCGTATATTCCGCAGCAAAAGCCGCAGCCGGAATTAACAATGAAACGATCGTACACAGAGCAAAGACGTGCAACAGGGATTTACGCATAATCGTGTTCTCCTTACGTTGAAGTATGTCTTCTCCGAATCATGGAGAAGGCGTGATAATAATTATGTCCTGCGTTCAGGTATGTTTCAGAAAAGCTTCTTTCGCAGCGATGATGCCCGGGCATCCCTCCTCTGTTAGGAATTGAACTGACGGAAGCGATCTTATGCAAGGACGCCTGCCGTAAATCAATGGCGTAGATTGTATTTAACGTCGTTTAACTGTAAATCGTGTGTAATAAAAAGGCTTACAGCCTTTCATCACAGCGCATAATATGGGCGTGTCTGTGCTTTCTTGTCAAGATTTTTTTCAAAGGCGTTCGAAAGCGCTTTAGACGATTTTGAATTATTACGGGACGCTGGCCGGCGCAAGGCCTCCAAACGTGACAGGCAAGGCACCCAGGTCTGGAGGCTGTGCTCATTTTTATGAGAACATTCCGTGTTGATGCTCACACAGGCAGTCCTGCTGCGCCTTTTGGGCATCTAAGCGTGTCTGCTGCCTTTTCATCATTTTCTGAAAATCTTTCTTGACAAATTATCTTTGAATTGTCATGAGAAATGTTCTACCTCAGAAATCTTTTATACTTACGTAACTGGTGGAATTTTTTTTCGTGCCAGGGTTTCCATGTTCAGGATAGAGGCTTTTTACTATGCGCTTCGAGACCCTCAGTGCACGTATCATCCTATGTTCAGTACGACAGCGTATAGAAGCCGCCTCCGCCGTTCCTCGCGTAAACGCCGCCCGCTTTTGCGGGGATGATACCGGGCTGTCTGCACGGTTCCCATCATGCCTGCGAAAGCGGGAATCCACTTTTCTATCGACATTTTTATCCTTGACTGTCTGCCGTCTGTGTCGGACGGATACCATTATTGTGACGACTGACTGCTGCCGCTGCGAGGGCAAAGCACGGGAGATGTAGCGACAACATGTCCCGCGATCTCGCTGCAGTTGCCGTTTGATGTTGTTTTCTGAAAAAGGAGTACTGTGATGACCAGGGTGAATGCTGCCGTTATCGGCGCCTCCGGTTACAGCGGAGGAGAACTGCTTAAAATTTTATTGAAACATCCGGGAGTTGACCTGACGCATCTGATTGGCGCGTCAACGGTTGGGAAGCGACTGGATGCGCTAAATCCGTTTTTTCGGACCAAAACGGATCTGACAATCGAAGCCTATGACCTTGAGATCTTGAAAAGCATGGATTTTGTCTTCCTTGCTCTGCCTCATGGCGAGGCGATGAAACGGGTTCCGGAGTTGGTCGACGCCGGTGTTCGGACGATCGATTTCAGCGGCGATTTCAGATGCGCTTCGCCAGCAGTGTACGAGCACTGGTATGGTCTGCCGCATTGCGCGCCAGACTATCTTCCGCGTGCTGTGTATGGTCTGCCCGAATTGTACAAAGAAGAGATCCAACGATGCCGGCTGCTGGCGAATCCCGGCTGCTACCCCACGAGTGCGATTTTGGCTCTGGCCCCGATCGTGGCGCAGGATTTCGTGAACAGCGATGCGATCGCGATTACATCGATGTCAGGCACATCAGGTGCAGGGCGTAAAGCTGATCTGAGCCTGATGTTTTCAGAATGTAATGAGACCGTCAAAGCGTACAAGGTCGGTACGCACCAGCACACGCCGGAGATTGCGGCGGTTCTGGAACGTCTTGCGGGCCGGAAACTGGAGGTGGTCTTTATTCCGCATCTTGTCCCGCTGACACGCGGAATCTATACCACAATCAGCCTCCCCTTGACGCGGACGCCGGACCAGGACGAGATCACGGCCTTGTACCAGGACTTTTATCAGGATGCGCCCTTTGTCAGAGTGCTGGAAATGCCGCCGCAAATCAGATGGGTCAGCGGCACAAACTCTTGCGACATTCATGTGGCCGTGGATATGACACAACGATTTGTGACCATTACGGCGGCGATCGATAATTTGCTGAAGGGGGCGGCCGGTCAGGCCGTTCAAAATATGAACATCATGGCGGGTTTCCCGGAACAGGAGGGATTGTAAATGCAGCGGATCGAAGGAGGAATTACAGCGCCGACCGGCTTTCGGGCTGCCGGGATTGCCTGCGGCATCACGCCAGACAAAAAAGATCTGGCGTTGATTGTCTCCGACAGTCCTGCTTCAGCAGCAGCAATGTTTACAACAAATGCGGTCGCAGCAGCTCCGGTAGTCTTTGATCGAGAGCAGCTCCAGCGCTCATCGAAAATCTCGGCGATCGTCGTGAACAGCGGCGTTGCCAATGCCTGCACAGGTGAACAGGGGATGAAAGACTGCCGGGCTGTCGCAGCCGGAGCAGCAGAGCTCTTGTCGTTTCCACCGGAACAGGTGCTTGTGTGCTCGACCGGGGTCATCGGCAGCCGTCTGCCGACCGGGAAGATTCTGAACGGCCTGGGCAGCGCAGCAGCACGCTTGTCGCCAGAGCATCATCTGGAGGCAGAGCTGGCGATTATGACGACTGACACTGTGCCGAAAGAGTATGCTGTGCAAGTCGGGAGCGGACGCGGGGCCTATCGTATCGGCGCAATGGCCAAAGGCGCCGGGATGATCAAGCCCAACATGGCGACGATGCTGGCTTTTTTGAGCACTGATGCCGCGCTGGATCCGGCTGCGCTGGATCGCGCGTTACGGCAGGCCGTAAACTGTTCTTTCAACCGGATGAGCGTTGACAACGATACGAGTACGAATGACACGGTGCTGCTCCTGGCGAACGGTCAGGCCCGCGGCGCAGAGATTCCTGAGGGCACGGCTGCCTTTACAAGCTTTTGTGATGCATTGTCTTCGGTCTGCATTGAGCTGGTAAAAATGCTGGTCAGAGACGGGGAAGGCAGCACAAAACTGATTGAAATCCGGCTGGCGAACGCTGCCTCCGAAGAAGACGCCCTGGTCGGGGCCAGAGCGATCGCCGATTCCTGTCTTGTCAAAACTGCCGTGCACGGTGAAGACCCTAATTGGGGGCGGATCGTGTGTGCATTGGGCTATGCTGGCATTGCGCTGGACCCTGAACAGATTCAATTGCGTCTGAATGACGTGCCGATTCTGGGGCCAGGTTTTGAAGCCCTCGCCTCACGCGGGGAGGCACGCAAGGCCCTGGCGTGTGATACTGTCGAAATTGCCGTGGATCTTGGGATCGGCAGACACGATTGTACGCTGTGGACATCTGATTTAAGTCAAGAATATATTACTATCAATGCGGAGTATACGACATGAGAAATCGCGTTTTAACAGAGGCCCTGATCGAGGCATTACCGTATATCCGGAAATTCTCCGGGAAGATCGTCGTGATTAAATACGGGGGGGCGGCGATGATCGATGCGGCCTTGAAAGAGAGTTTCGCTCAGGATGTCTCATTGTTACAGCATCTCGGTATGCAGGTGGTTATTGTGCATGGCGGCGGCAGGGATATTTCCGATATGGCGGAGAAGCTGAATATTCAAACTGAATTTGTACAAGGCAAGCGGGTCACAAACGAGGCCATGCTGGAGCTTGTCAAAATGGTACTGGCCGGGAAGGTCAATAAAGAGATCGTCTGCACTCTGAACCGCCAGGACGTCAGCGCTGTCGGCATCAGTGGTCAGGATGGCAACCTTTTGAAATGCCGTAAATATTTCCCGGACAGCGGCGAAGACATCGGCTGGGTTGGTGAGATTGTCGAGGTGAACAGTGAGATACTGAGAGATATGCTCGATGACGGCTTTATCCCCGTGATTGCGCCGATTGGATATGATGACGAAGGGAATTCCTACAACATCAATGCCGATTCCGCTGCCGGCAGTATTGCAGCGGCACTGGCAGCGGAAAAACTCATCTATCTCAGCGATGTTCCGGGAGTATTGCTGAGAGGCGAGCGCATCGCCAGCGTGACCGAAGAAACCGGTAATGCGATGATTGCCGGCGGTGAGATTCGCGGCGGTATGATTCCAAAGCTGAATTCCGCCTTTGATACGTTGCATCGGGGAGTAAAAAAGGTGCACATGCTGGATGGGCGCGTTGAGCATTCAATGCTGGTGGAGATTTATACTGACTCTGGAATCGGCACTCAATTTCTTTTAGAGGAACAAGACGCGTAAGCAGAAGAGAATGGAGTCTGAGCAGGATACGCTCCCGGCGCGTTGCTCTGCGCGGAAGCGTGTCCTGTTTGCAGACTGTGAGGAATCATTATGACAACACAGGAAACGATCGAGCAGGAACAGCGCTGCATTATTCACACCTATGCGCGGTTTCCGATTCTGTTGACCAAAGGAGAAGGCGTACGGCTCTGGGACGCTGAGGGGAAGACATATCTGGATTTTCTGTCCGGCATTGCTGTAAACGCGCTGGGTTACAATCATCCGGCGATTCGTGAGACGATTCAGAGGCAGAGCGCAGGGCTGATTCATACCTCGAATCTTTTTTACACCCGCAATCAAGTGGCGCTGGCCCAGTTGCTGACTGACCATTGCGAGCTGGACTGCGCGTTTTATTGCAACAGTGGAGCCGAGGCAAATGAGGCGGCAATTAAATTGGCGCGCAAATGGGGACAGGGGCGTTACGAAATCATCACAGCCTTGCAATCCTTTCACGGCCGGACTCTGGGGGCGCTTGCCGCCACCGGACAGTCAAAATATCAGCAAGGCTTTGATCCAATGCTGCAAGGGTTCAGCTATGTCCCGTACAACGACCTTGATGCCATCTGCACGGCTGTCAGGGAAAAGACCGCAGCGATTATGCTGGAGGCAGTTCAGGGAGAAGGCGGTATTCGCGCTGCAAATCAGGAATATCTGGCAGGCGTTGAAGCGCTTTGCAAAGAACATGATCTGCTGTTGATCGTCGATGAGGTTCAGGCCGGGATGGGACGCACGGGAAAGCTCTTTGCCTATCAGCATTACGGGGTAAGTCCAGACCTTGTCACAGCCGCCAAGTCCCTTGGCGCGGGCTTTCCCATCGGCATGATGCTGGCCCGGAGAGAGATTGCCGCCGCCTTTGACGTCGGCAATCATGCGTCCACGTTCGGCGGCGGAGAATTTGTCACAGGTGTTGCCTTGACCTTTGCAAAAATTCTGCTGGAAGAAGGGTTGTTGGCCCATGTTGAAGAAATGGGGCAGGTGCTTCGGGAGCAATTCAGCGCTCTGCAGCAGAAGTATCCGAGCGTGATTATGGAACTGCGCGGTATCGGTCTGATGGCGGGAATCCGCTTTGCAGACTCGCTTTCTTCTGGTGATCTTTGCACTGCCGCCCGCAAGCGGGGATTGTTGACAGCGGTTGCTGGAGACAACGTGTTGCGTTTTGTGCCGCCTTTGATCGTACAGACAGAGGATATCGAAGAGGCTGCCGCGATTTTGGATGCTGTGCTGGCTGAGCTCGTCTGAATCGACTGAGGAGCGCAAGCTGGATTCTGCACTCCTCACAGCTTCTGACGCTCGTCTTGCAGCAGATCTCGGGGATTTTTGGGAATTTCCCGACAGGAATATATTGACAAAACTGACTTTTTGTGTTGAACATTCTTTAAGCTGCTTCCGTGTCTCTTGGGTCTGTACCTGTGAGAATCGCCCAGCATATAGCGTATGAAACAACTTCTTCGTATCGAGCATTGGTGTATTCAGAAATGTAAGTTCGACCGGATGACGAACAATCTGATCTGGTTAGCCGTCTTGCTGCTGATCCCGATCTCTGCTTTAGGACTGTGGATCTTACGAATTCATGATCGGAGCGACCGCCGTTTTTTTATCAATTACGATTCCTGCTGTTCCGGCATCACTGCCGAAATTTTCTATAAAGATGCGCGTTTTTATTGCCGTCCTCTGACAGATAGGCTACTGCTGAATTTTGCTCCGATCACTCAGACGACCGAAATTCATGAAAACGATCAACTGGTCATCGGGCATACGATTTTTCAAGTGCGACAATTGGACGGTTGGACTCCGAATCTACGGACGATCGGTTATTATGCCACTGACCGCGATTTAGAGCAGGGGCTTTCGGTGGGACGATCATTCCAGCTTGAAGAGCTGAATGCCTGGCAACGCAATACCATTATTGTGAAGGACAAAAGGCTCGATCCCGTGCATTTCACGATGATCCGGGAACCAGGGCCGCGCTATCGGATAAGGAATGCCGGGAGCAAAGGTCTGTCTGTCCCGGCAGACGGAGAGGCTCTGCACAAGGGCGATCCGGCATGGACGCATGTGACGGGAGAGGTCGTGTTGCGTGCCGGTCAGCGCTTGAAGGCTGCCGGAAGTATCTTTGAACTCAATCCGATCGCTTCACAGGAAGCCCTGGCGCTGAAGATCATTCGCGGCAGACGTCCGAGCTTCACGCTTTCGCGGCAGGCGGCTACAGTGATCGGCGGCGTGGGCATGGTCCCGAAACATTACATTCCGGACTATTTAGTGGATGAAGAATTTTTGGAGTACGCCCGTCAGGCGATCGAACAGGGGCTGCTGTATCTGGATGATCCCAGAGAGTGGCAAGGCGGGCCCCGCATCGCGGTCAAAGGTTTCGATCGCGCAGCCAGGCTGGTGCCGGCGGCTTTTCAGAAGCTTTCTGAAAAGGAACGTTTTCTTCTGCATCGTCTCTTCCGTTTTTACGAGCAGGCCGGAGCAGAACTGCGTTGGCGGCGTCCTTTTAACAGCGGGGCTGAGGATTCATATCGATTTTATCCTGATCGAATCGAGAATTTTGTCCTGGATCTTGACAAGAATCAGATTAAAAATATCTATCAATATGCTGCCCATCTCACAAATCCGCATATCATCGCTGAAGAAGTCGCTGCAGTGAGAGGAAAAATATACGATCGCGATCGGCACTCTCACGCCAGAGTACTGGCCTATCTCGATCCCGATGCTGCCCCGGTCGCTGAATTGCTGCTGCTTCCTCAGTCGCATCTGGACGGCGGACAGGTTTTTAATACGCGGATTCGTCCTGATTCAACGCTCTATGTCGCTGATACTTATACGTTTCAAGATGGTGCGCGCTTGAGTTACAGAGCGGGCCGGGCGACCCTTAAAATCGGCGAAAAGCTTTATGAGCTGCATGACGGCCGTGAATTTACAAGCGGAATATATACCTTTCGTTACCGCGCTCCCGGAAAAGGCATTTTAGCGCACAATGTCACGGATAAGCACGGTGTCCGCCACCGCCATTATCCTTTGGGAAGCCGTCTGGCGCATACTGTCGGGTACAGTTTCAGCAAAAGCCGATTAAAAGGGAACCTTGAGAAGGTCTTTGATACCGTGCTGCTGGGCTGGGAGAAAAAACGACCCTGGTGGTCAATCGAGCGCACGAAAGAGCGGGTAGCCGGGAACAACCTGATTTTGACGATTGATGACGATCTGCAAAAAGTCGTTTATGCGGAACTGCTCAAAAAGCTGAACGCCCTGAACGCCCGTTTTAGGACTGACCGCTTTAAGGGGGCGGCGATTGTCCTGAGTCGTGACGGCGATATCATGGCCTCTGCCAGCATTCCGAGTTATAATCCAAATGACGTGCGTAGTATCATGGCTGCGTTGGATGAGTCAGAAGATGACCATTGGAACAGCCGCTACATCAACCGGGCGACCCACAAAAGTTTTCCGCCTGGCTCGACGATGAAAGTGATAATGTCCACCATCGCCCTGGACAATAAAGAACAATTTCTTTGGCCGATCGGCGATGGACACTATTTTATCAAGAACGGGCAGGGGGTTTTTTCGTGCAACGGTGTGCTGGGATCGTTCAGAGGACTGAGTTTCGGCAAGTACGCAATCCCCGATTTTGGCGGTTCTGCACATGGGCGCTTGACACTGGATACGGCTTTGACAAAATCCTGCAACAATAGCTTCGCGTTTTTAGCTCTCAGCGCAGGGTGGCGGATGATTCAACAGTATGCCGAGCGCTATGGTTTCAACCAGCAATTCGATTTCCTGCCTTATGCGATGTTCAAAGACGATCCGGTTCTGGTGTCAGGCATTAAGCGTGACGTCCACGACCCGCTCGCCAGTCTGAAAAGCCGGGTTCCCACCCCAAAAGACAGGTTAAAGCTCCCCCAGCTCGGACGCATGGGGATCGGGCAATGGGAAATCCTGACGACTCCGCTGCAAATGGCAACTGTAGCCATGACGGTCGGCAATCACGGTCTGCGCCCCTATCCGCATATCGTGGCAGGCATTGAGAGCCCACGCAACGGCGACCAAAAAATGCTGCCGTATCCGAAAAAAGTGCGGAGTTTCGCTCCGAATGTCATGGGCGAATTGTTTCCGATGATGCAGCATGTCGTACAAAAGGGCAGTGCTGTTCGGCTGACTCGCAGCACGGCAAAATATTACTCTTTGAAAGATCATGTGGCTGGCAAGACCGGCACGGCCGAGGTCGAAGATCGTAATCGGCGCAAGCAGAATGTGGTGTGGTTCATCAGTTTTGCACCGGTCGAGAATCCGCAGATGGGGCTTGCGGTCATGATTGAACGCGGCAGGATTATTTCTGGCGAAGCGGTCGAGGTGGCTCGCGGGATCTGGGAAAAAGCCGTGCTGCTCTATCCTGAATGGTTTCCGACTGAGGTGGGGGAATGAATAAAATACTCACTGTATTGCTTTGGACCAGCATCTAAGCTTGTGTCATTCAATTATGCCTACATTATTTCGTGCGCTCAAGTTTTTTCTGCTCTTTGTGCTGCTGGTTTCTCTGAGCTATGTGACAGTGATGTTTCTGCGCGGAGATGACGACTTCTGGTGGCTTGTTGTCCGCAGAAAGTACACTGTCGAGACTTTTCTGGAAAACCTTCGGCAGGGAAACAATTCTCCGAAAATCGAACATAAGCGCATGTATGCGTTGCTCAAGCACCTCCGGCCGGAACGACTCGGAAATGTCTCTCCGTCTTCTCCTCTCCCTTATGATTACGCGTTCTTTTTCAAAGAGCTTGTGCCGACGTTTTTTGCGCCGCAGGAAAGCGCAGGGCGCGGCGGCATTGCTGCGGACAAAAATATTCTGGAGAGTTTCAGGCCAGCTGAGGATTATGTGGCAAAGCTCTTGCTCCTCAGCGGACCTGACTCACAGATCATTGCCGGCTCACGCACGCTGGAAGGCTATCCCAGGCGTCTGGAAATGACCGCTACGTACAGCTCGGAGTTCAATTTTCCCAGCGGGCTGTTTGTGCTTGACGGAGAGTTGCTCAACCCAGTTTTACAAAAATGGAACGGTCTGGCAATTTTGGACAAACACGGCCGATTTTATATCAAAGATCTCAATGCCCTGGAATATGCTTTCAGACGCTTCGACATCAGCCATTCGTATCGTGATTATCTGGACTTCCTGGAACTTGCACAAGAAGAGGAACTGTCGATATTTCAGACTCATCTGCTGATCCATAACGGCAGAATTGCCGTGTCTCCCGACTCACGCCGCCGGGCGCGCCGCCGGGCGATTGTCCTGGATCGTTCTCAGACGATCCTGATTTATGATTCTTTTGACTGGCAGGCGAGCCTGTATGAGATGTCAGAACTGCTGAAGCAGCGCTACGACGCGGTTGAAGCCATCAACCTGGACATGGGGCCTTTTGGTTACGCGGCGCGCTACGAAGATGGAAGGCGGAAGGAAATTTACCTCGGGAAAGGCCGTCATGTCGAACTTTCTAATATTCTTGTCTTTCATTATCACTAGCATTGTTCGCATCAGCACTGTTCGGGTCCGTTGTCCGGCATCGTCGCTCCGAATTACAGCACATGCCTTGAGAAGCTGAATATGACCCAAAACTACAGCCCTGATCTGGAAAAGGACTTTTATGGAACGATACGCAGTTCTCGATATTGGAACAAATTCGATCAAATTACATGTGGCTGAAAAAAATTTTGACGGACAATGGAAAAGCGTCTGGGATTCTGCGAAAATTACCCGACTTGGCGAAGGGTTGCAGGCTGCAGGCAAGCTTGGCATCAACGCGATGGAGCGCACTATTGCTGTGATGTCGGAGATGAAAACCCTGGCGCACACGCATGGGGTTCAGGAGATTGTCGCTGCCGGGACGATGTGCCTGCGTACAGCATCGAATGCAGCGGATTTTATACGACGGGTTCAAGAGCAATGCGGTATCACGGTCGAGGTCCTTTCCGGCGAAGAAGAAGCGCGTTTGGCGTATCTTGCCGTGCAATCAGGACTCAGTCTAGATCGCGGCGCTCTTATGATTTTCGATACTGGCGGCGGCAGTACGGAATTCATTTTCGGCCGGAATAATGCGCTCGAAAGACGTTTCAGCGTGAATGTCGGTGCCGTGCGCCTGACCGAAGAGATCCTGCTCTCGGATCCAGTTAGCACGGCCGAAGTCGATCGTACAGTGGCGGCAATCGCTGAAGACCTTGCGGGGTTTGAGCTGAACGGAACGGTTGACAGGATCGTCGGTATCGGTGGAACTGTGACGACCCTGAGTGGCGTGAAGCAGCGTCTAAGCGAGTATCGTCCGGATCGTATTCAGGGCTCGATGGTGGAACTCAGCGAAATCGAACGCCAAATCGATATGTACGCTGCAAAAACGATTGCTGAACGGCAAGCCATTATCGGCCTGCATCCGCAGCGAGCGGATGTAATTTTAGCAGGCGCGCTGATCGTTCGTGAGATCCTGAAAAAAGCCCGCGTTGAATCCCTGACCGTCAGCGGGCGGGGGATGCGGCACGGACTTCTTGTCGATCGCTGTGCTTGAAAGGGCATCATCCTGGACGCGCGCAGCCATTCGGCGCTCGGCCTGCATCGTCATACACAACTTAGAGCCGCAGTTGTTCGACAGCGTGTTTGATGGCCTGGATATGAGCTGGAGTCGTGCCGCAGCATCCGCCGATAATGTCGGCGCCGGCTTGGACAAGGGCCGGAACGAGAGCGGCCATTTGCTCTGGAGTCTCAGGAAAAATAACCTTGCCGTCGACAGTCTGAGGTAAACCGGCATTGGCATGGACCAGAATCGCTGTGTCAGGGACGGCATCCCGAATTTCCCTGACAATATCGATCATCTGTTCAAAGCCGTTGCCGCAGTTTGTGCCGATAATATCAGCGCCGGCTTCGATTGCGGCTTTTGCTGCATCCGCAGGCCCCGCCCCCATCATGGAGCGATATTGTCCAGAGCGTTTTTTCTCAAAGGTAAACGTACAGATTATTTCACATTCCGTATTCTCTTTCGCGGCGCGGATCGCTGAACAGGCCTCGTCGATATCACTCATCGTTTCGACACAAATTGCATCGGCCCCGCCTTCAGCCAAGGCAACAGCCTGCTCCTTGAAGGCATTATAGAGTTCTTCTTGGCTGACATCCATCATCACCAGCAATTTTCCGGTCGGCCCAATCGAAGCCATGACCCATTTCTCGTCGCCGGCCGCTTTGCGAGAAATTTCTGCGGCCGCTTTATTGATTTCCGAAACACGATCGGCCAGGCCGTAATGCTCCAGTTTAAAGCGTGTCCCTCCGAAACTGTCGGTTTCAACCATATCGCTTCCTGCATCGATATAGCTTTTCGCAATCTCAAAGACATCATCGGGATGTTCGATACACCACGACTCCGGACATTCTCCGGGCTGTAAGCCTTTCTCGTGCAAAAACGTACCCCAGGCACCGTCCGAGACCAGAATTCGTCCCTCTTTTACAGCCTCTGCGATCCGAGTTCTCGCCATCTGAATCCTCCTGTTGTTGATTATCAAGTCATCATGTGAAAATACGGCAATACGCTCTCCAGGACTGTCAAGCACTTTTGCAGAGAATTTATGAAGAGCATTCGCGTGTTGAATCCGTTCCCCAGCAATCAACACGCTATGGAATTGTGTGATTGATCGCTGAGGGCAAAGAAGACAGGAGAGGCGCTATTGTAGGACGATGAGGAAGCTTGAACACAGCTCACATGATCTTCTTCCCGTAAACGCAAAATGATTCGACACTGTTCTGCTGCGTCACACGCCTTGGAAGAACAGGGCGTGTCACGCCCTGTTCTTCTTCGTATTCAAGGGGTTTCAGGCACAGAGCGCTGCTTTATTGTGTCAGCAAATCCACCATCAGGTCCCAAAAGCGTTTTTCGTCAATCGTAAAAAGGATGCGAACCTTCTGAGTACCAACCGGGCCGGGTTTCTTATAGCTGAGGCTTCGTCCGTAATCGACGGTATAGTCTGCATTTACATCAATCCAACGTGTTTCTTCTTCTGTAATAAGGCTTGGATCGATCGTGACGGCGGCAGCGATTGTATCCCACACAAGACGCGTGTAGTCTGCGTCTTTCTCGAATCTGGGTCCGTATTTTTCTTTAAAAAATGTAGTCAGAGGCGTCTCAACAGCGCTAATACGATCGAAAATCTCTCTGGTAAAAAGATATTTTTCACACACGTCCAGTCCGACGATCAACTGATCGCTAAAGGGAGCGCGAACCGACATTTTCGCAGCTTCCGGATCGAACCACCAGTTAAACTCAGCCGCCGGAGTCATATTGCCGGGAACGTCCAGGGCTCCGCCCATGTATACAATCCGTTTCACCAGAGATGTGATCTCCGGTTCTAAACGAACTGCCAATGCAATATTGGTCAGCGGGCCGATCGCCACGATAGTTACTTCACCTGGATTGGCTTTAATCGTATCGATAAGAAACTGAACACCGTGCAGGTCTTGGGGCTTCAGCGCAGGATATCCTCCATAAGGAACCCGGTCCGGCTCAAGTTCCAGATAGGATGCAGGCTCCGGCCTGTTAAATGCTCCCATCCATCCTAATTGGCCGAAGAGTTCCCTTTCGGTTTTCATCGTTTCGTATCGTCCGGCTCGAAGCGGATGGCGGGCTCCCGCATACACAGGTATATCCGGGCGATCGATAATTTCAAGCTGACGCAGAGCGTAGGCTGTCGCTTCTGCCTCCCACACATTTCCGGAAACAGTGACAACTCCCAACAGATCGATCGCATCACTATTCGCAAGCATCATCATTGCGACACCATCATCGTATAATTCCACCATATCAGTATCGAGGATGACTTTTTCTTGTGCCCAGCTGATTGAGATGCAGGGAATGAGCACCAACAGAAGAACGACTAAACACCACAATACGGATTTCATGAAGATTCCTCCTTTTCGCGCGTGTCCTTGACGCTTACGTGTCTTTCTTCCAAAAACATGCTTTGGGGAAACACACGGGCCCAGGAATGTGAAATTATTGTAACGTACGGTACAACGACTTCTTTATGGAAGAGAAAAGGAAGTTTCAATATTTGTCAAGGGTTTTAGTCCTGAAAGCGTATATTTCGAACAGGTGGAGACCTGTGAGTTTGTGTCAGCGTCCGTTAAACTCGTTGACCGCCTCGATCATGGCGATGAAATTCTCGACCGGTGTGTTAGGCAGAACATTGTGAATGGCATTAAAGACAAAGCCTCCACCGGGCGCAAAAATTTTACAGCGGCTTAAGGCCTCTGCTTTGACCTCTTCAGGCGTTCCAAAAGGCAGGGTCTTCTGCGTATCGACACCGCCTCCCCAAAAAACGAGCTCTTTGCCATAACGTGTTTTTAACGTTTCCGGGTCCATGCCGACCGCTGAGCACTGAACCGGGTTGATAATGTCAAAGCCAGATTCGATGAACAGCGGCATAAATTTTTCCACCGCGCCGCAAGAGTGCTTGAACGTCTTCCAGCTCGTCTTGGCATGAACCCAGTCGTTTATCTGCTTGTAATAGGGATGATAGAGATTTTTATAGCTTCGGGGCGAGCAGAATGTCGAGCTTTGAGTTCCGAAATCAGTACCGCAAATATAGGCCACGTCTGGGATTTCACCGACGACAACATGGATTTTTTCTAGATTCGCCAGGGCGATTTCAGTCTGTCGGGAAAATATCTGATGGAGATAATCTTGACGGGAAACCGTCGAAATATACCATTCTTCGATGTCGCGAATCCCTTTGGGATATTTTAGAAACGGCGCAGGTACCAGGGCAATATCGCCGATAGAGGTCCCCCCGAAATTACCGAAGACCGCCCGAGTCGAGCTTTGGAGCGAAGCTGCCTGCGTCTTCAGTATTTGCACAGTTTCGTCGCTGACAGGGACGAATTCTTCGAGATTGTCTTCGGGATTGAGTGCGGCATCGTCGATCGTTTCCTGACGAATGATGCTGTCGAAAAAATCGCCGCCGACCGGCATCCTTCCGCTGGGTGGTGCGCTGAGGTCTCCTTCGGGATAGATTAGCGTGTCGCCGTTGCTATCGACAGTGGTATTGAAATCCCCTGCGACCAAAACCTCCTGTCCCCATGGAGTCCGCCATTCTTTCCAGTCCTTGTTCTCGAAACCGAACAGTGTGCCAGGCCCCCAGAAGGGGACGACATCAGCTCCAATCGCATCCAGCAGGTCGTCTTCGACCAGGCCGAGCATTTGATAGGGTTCCAGCACAGTGACTGGATGTTGTTCAAGACCGTAATGTTCACGCAGTTTTTCAACAAGCCGGCAATGAATTCCGGTATTAGGACCTCCTCCAAAATCAAGGGGAACCTGCCCCTCTTGATGCTCTAATGCCTGTGTGATACGTTCTTTAGCCTTCATGACGTTCCCCCTCCTATGTCTCTTAATACGTTTCGTCAGTGACCCCTGCATAGTTATAGAAGCTGAGAGTTTGAGCGCAATTCAAAGTTGTCAATGTTTTTTCAATTGTGGGACAGCTCAGAATACGTGAATTGTCACTGGGCTTATGGATTTTCTGCAAAAAAATTCGACTGAAGGATATGCTTTCTTTACACAAAGGATGAATCTGAAGATCGAGCGCTCTTTTATCATTATGATTTTCTCTTGACATTCTACTCAGACGGCGATAGAAACTGTTCTCAGAAGAATGCTGCGCCGAAGATCGACACTATGTACGCAGGTCTGCAGGGCTTTTTCTTGTAGGGCCGAAAAATTTTGACTAAGCGACTGTTTCATCAATTCTGAGGGAGGTGTGTACGCATGAAAGTCTATACTATCAGATCGGGAGATTCCTTGTTTCAGATTGCCCGAAAGTTTTACGGAGATGGTGAGAAATATCGGAACCTCGCCAGTTATAACGGCTTGAGCGATCCAGATAACTTGCGGGTAGGCATGAAGCTTCGCCTGCCAGATGAAGCACAGCTCGGCAATCCCTTACAGGGCCTGAAGGTCTGGCATAATTACGGCAGCGGTACGATTTGGTGGCGGAATTCCGATAACGGCATCGAAGTAAAAGGTCAGGGGCTGGTTGAAAGCGCGAAATATGCCGAACAAGCTGCTGATATCTGGCAGAAATATCAGACAGCCATCATTACAGCCTCAGAAAAGTATTCCGTAGCGATTCCAGTTATTATCGCCACAGTTGTTACGGAATCAAGCGGAGATGCGAAAGCATACCGCCATGAAGCCGCTTTTTATCGGCGCTATATCAAAAAGAATGCCTTCTGGAAAAATAATCCATATTACAAAGCCCCTCGAAGAATTTCATCATCTTACGGCTTAATGCAGATTATGTATACGACAGCTTATGCCGTCGGATTTCGAGGAACGCCTGAGGATCTCTACGATCCGGCAGTTAATATCGATGCGGGTGCCGCCTATATGGCCAGCGCTTTTCAGGTGAGGCAGCATGGCTGGGATCCTCCTAAAATTGCATGTGCCTACAATGCCGGAAGTGTTCGCCCCACTGCCCAAAATCGTTGGGGTATGTATTATCATCCCGGGCATCTGGATCGCTGGATTCCGTCCTATAACGCTGCCTTGAAAATTCTTAAGGAGACTGACAGCAGCAGCGTATTCCCCTCAAAGCCGCACATTGACGTAGAGTCGGACATTCCGGCTGTCGTATTACGTTTTGTGTTTCCTCCTAATGAAGAAGGAACCTGGAAGCCGGTGCTGGTCGACCTCTTCAAGCATGAAGAGCGAGGGCTCGGCGATCCTGCTTCATTCACCCTGCGCACGGCAACAGCAACGGATCATGGATATAGTAGCGATCTGCCGAATATCGCGAAAGGCCGCTATGATATTGTCTTTAGTGACGCCCGCAGTGGGTCTGTATTTGACGATCGGGCGAATGTTCTGGTCAGCGATCAGCTTAGCATCGTGGATCTGACGAGTCCAACAAGAAGTTCCAGAAGGCTTGAAATCGAAAAAAGTATCTTACGGTTTGTGTTTGCGGTTTCGCCACCAAAAGGCTGGACGCCGGTCTTGATCGATCTCTTCAAACTGGATGAACATGAAGAGCCTGAGCCGATTACGATCAAAATCAGCACTCCGCCTCCCAAGGGCGACGTGCCGTATGTGCATACAGTTCCGGATATCGACTATGGACGCTACGATATCGACTGTACCGAAGCCGAGAGCTTGATGCTGCTGGAGGGGCTCACGGATGTTGAGGTATCAGGGGCGGTTGTAAGCTTTGAAGTCGATTCAGAGGGAATTCGTCCGCTCCCGACTGAGAAGATTATCACAGGAGGCGGCAAAGCGCGCTTCGCCATTCTCTGGGAGAAGATCAAGGCGTTCTGGATAAAATACTGGTAAACGCTGAGGATAAACAGCGGTGCATTTTTCGACCCTGTCGATCCCTGCTTCAGGGCTGCGGACATTTTTTGCAGCAGATGTCAGTCAATGTAATGTTGATGCCAGATTTCGAACATCATCAACGCCCAGAGGCGGTGGCTGTGGTTTTCTTTGCCGTCCAGATGTTCCTGCACTAATTGTCTGACGTAAGCCGGCTGAAAATAGCCGCGTTGTGCGATACGCTTTTCCGAGAGCGTTTCCAGCAGCAAGGGGCGCAGCTCATGCCCAAGCCAATTCTTGATCGGAATGCTGAAACCCTCCTTGCCGCGCGTGAGAATTTTGTCCGGCAGGAGTCCGTTCACTGCTTTTTTTAAGATGTATTTTGTGGTGAGTCCCTTGAGCTTGAGGCGGGTCGGGATTGTAGCCGCGTACTCCATCACGTGATGATCCAGAAAAGGCACCCTGGTTTCTAATGACGTCGCCATGCTCATGCGATCGACTTTGACCAGAATATCATCTGTCATGTAGGTTTTGATGTCTACATAGCCCTGTTGTGCCAAAGGCGTTTCCGCAGACGACGAACGCTGAAAATATTCCAGAATATATTTGTGCGAGTTGCCGTTTTCAAAGGAGTCGAGGAGCGCTCCTGTGTACAGTTGACGCTTTTCCTGATCCTGCAGGAAGGTCATCCAGCGGGTGTGCATGAAGTCCGGCGACAGCATTGTGCCTTCTACAAAACGTTTGGCTCGGTTCGCAAAGCCTTTCTTTTTGGGAGACGGCGGAATAGAGTTCACGAATGCGGGAATGGCGCGTTTGCGCAGGATGGAAGGCAGTTTTTGACAGCTTCGCGCCACGCGGTCCGCGATATAGGTGTCGTATCCAGCAAAAAGTTCGTCGCCGCCGTCGCCGGAAAGGACAACAGTGACATGTTCCCGGGCCATTTTCGAGACCAGATAGGTTGGAAAAATGGAAAAGTCGCCAAAAGGTTCATCCAGATTTCTGACAAGTCTGTCTACCAGATCGACGGCATCAGGCTTGATGATAAATTCGTGATGCTCAGTCTTGAAATGTTCTGAGACAGTGCGGGCGTAGTCCAGTTCATTATAGCTTTGCTCTTCGAAGCCGATCGAAAAAGTTTTGACCGGCCGGGCAGAGTGCTTTGCCATATACGCAACAATAGTACTGGAATCAATCCCGCCGCTCAACAAGGCTCCCAGGGGCACATCACTGATCATGCGCAGACGGGTTGCCTCTTCCAGTACCTCCGCCAGATGCGCGGCGTAATCGTCTTCACTGTGTTCTTGTCCGAGCTTTGGAAGATTGTCCCAGTACTGCTCGATGCGGATTTCTCCATTTTTTAAGAGCAGGAAATGTCCTGGCGGCAGTTTATGGATGTGTTGGAAGATGGTTTCCGGCGAGAAGACATATTCGAAGGTCAAAAAGCGATCCAGGGCATCAAGGTTGACTTCACGCGGCACGTTTTCGCATTGAAGGATCGATTTTATTTCAGACCCGAAGAGGAATTTTTCGTTATCCTGATAGTAATGTAAGGGTTTGATACCCGGACGATCCCGAGCCAGAAACAGCGTGTCTTCGCGGCTGTCCCAAATGGCGAATCCGAACATACCTCGTAAATGCCGCAGCACTTCGATACCATATTCTTTATAGCCATGCAGGATCGTTTCGGTATCGCTGTTTGTGACAAAGCGGTATCCGGATTTTTCGAGCTTGTGGCGCAATTCCTGAAAATTGTAAATTTCGCCGTTAAAGACAATGTGAAGCGTTTTGTCTTTGTTATGAATCGGCTGATGCCCGCCGGCAAGGTCGATGATGCTTAAACGCCGCATGGCAAGACCAACCTTCTGGTCGATGTAGAAGCCTTCATCATCTGGACCGCGATGGGAGATGACGTCATTCATTCGCTGCAGGGTTTCCCGGCGAACGGAAAACGTGTCGTGAGATTGAACTATTCCGCAAATTCCACACATAATGCCTCGACACAGTTAAGCGCTTAAGATACCAGGCGAAAGAAACGCTGTTTTAAATGCACAGGACTGCCCGCTGAGAAGCCTCCCTCGAAGACGAGCCCTTCATTTTTGCGCTTCCCGCCCGTTGTTCTTATGCAGTGATTGGATTTCGGTTTTCGCCTGCCGCAGGGCTTCATCCGGAAGAACACGGCCTTTGAGGGCCGCGTAAAGATGTTCTTGTAAAATGCTGGAAACCTGACTGTAATTGTCCAGCATAGGGCGCTGCCGGGCATTCTTGAGCTGGGTGTGCCGTATGTCGTGTCCCGGAAAAAACAGTTTCGCATCATCGCTTTGCTGTAAGGACGTCCAGATGGGCATCTCGTAGAGGTAAGCGCGTTGTACGAGCGGACTGGTAAAAAATGCAATCCATTGCCATGCCAGGGCCTTATCAGCAGCATCAGCGGGAATAGCGAGTCCCTGAAAGGCGCTGACCGATACTGTTTCCATTGACTTTCCGTCGGCGATCGGCAACAGAGCGATTGCCCCTTCAGACCGTATGGGCGGGTCAGCCTGCCTGATAAATCCCTGCATAAACACCCAGTTTGATGTAAAAGCCGCTTTGCGGGCCAGGAACTGATCGGTAACCGCCAGCTCGTCGTTTTGTAGAATATCAGGATGTGCCAGCTGTTTATCGATCAGCAGCCGCATAAATTCTAGAGCGCTGACGCCCTCTGTACTATCAAAGCTCGGCTGACCATTGTCATCGAACAGCTCTCCGCCGAACGCAGCGGTCAACCAGATGTAATCGCAGAGCAGACTCTCTCCTTTTCGCCAGCTGTCGGTCCAGGGATACTGGACGATTCCCTGATTTTTTAAGGCCATCATCTGCTCGAGAAGTTCTTCCAGAGTCCTGGGGGCTTTGCTAAAGCCCGCCTCTTTAATCATGGCCCTGTTGTAGAAAAATAGCTGAAAATTCAGCAGAGCTGGAAAGGCCATGAGTTCTTTCCTGATCCGAAATGCACTGAGAACTTCCGGCATAATGTCATTACGAATGGAGTGGCTTTGATAGTGAGTGAGGGGAGATAACAGCTCTTTGGTGGTCAGCTCCTTCAACCATGCCTGATCGATCGCCACCACATCGTAATCGCCGATTGCCTCTAACAGGTGTTCATGCTGTTCAGCGTAGGCAATGTGAGCGACGTCTATGTCCACTCCGGTCAATGCGCTGAACGTGTCCACGATCGTATCGACAGCAGCTCCCTGATAACTTGTCTGGGCGCTGTGCAGCACCCGAAGGACGGGCTTCGCCTCGTCTGCTGCGCCTGATACGGCTGCTGAAAGACAGGCTAGCATGACGAGTCCGTAATAGAATATCTTCATGTGCTCTCTCCTTGAAGTGGATAGATAGATTGCGATTCAGTTCTCGATTCTGAAGCGTCGCTCCTGAAAAGATGCAAATGACAGCCGGGAAATTTGTCAAGAATTCAAGGCCTTCGGAAATGTGGAAATTGAAAATTCTGCTTCTGCCGGCAGTTTTGCTTGCCGGGGGTCATCACGCTCCCGGGATAAGATTCTGGATCAAATTGTTGACAAATCTTCTCGATTTTTTCACATAGTGACTCGATTGGGATGTCTCCCGGTCTTATGCAGCGCTATAACGACGGAAACATCGCTTTTTATTTACCCTGGCTAGAGAGAAAAGGAGAATATGGCTATGGCAGAACACACACAAGCACCTGTACAGGAATTTGAGTATCAGGCCGAAATGAAGCGACTGCTTCATTTAATCGTGCATTCATTGTACACTCATCCGGAAATTTTTTTACGAGAATTGATTTCGAATGCCTCGGATGCGCTTAATGTTGCGCGTTTTCGGCAGCTCAGCGATGATTCGATGCTCGATCGCGATGCCCCTCTGGAAATTCACATCGAATTGGATAAAGAGAAAAAATTGTTTAGTATTGAAGATCGCGGGTCCGGGATGACAAAGGACGAACTCGTACATAACCTTGGCACGATCGCCCGGTCCGGAACCTTGGAATTTTTACAGAACATGAAAAACGAACAGACGGCTGTGGACGGTGATTTGATCGGTCAGTTCGGAGTCGGTTTTTATTCGATTTTTATGGTCACAGACGAAGTTACTGTGGAAACGCGTCATGCGGACAGCGATTCAACAGGCTATCGCTGGAAATCGAGCGGTGAAGGCACGTTTACGATCGAAGAGATCGACCGCGCTCAACGCGGTACAAAAATCTCTTGTGTGCTGAAAGACGAAGCACAAGAATTCAGCGAAGATTTCCGGGTCAAAAATATTATCAAAAAATATTCAAATTTTGTCGATTTTCCAGTCTTTGTCGGCAATGAAAAAGTCAATACCGTCAGCGCGCTTTGGCAGAAACGGAAAGAAGAACTTGATGACAAGGAACTGGCGGAGTTTTATAAATATATCTCTACTGACTACCAAGAGCCTTTGGGGCATCTGCATGTCTCACTGGAAGGTCATGTGAATTTCAAGGCGCTGGTCTTTGTTCCGCAAAGCGCCCCGCCGACGCTGTTCAGCGAGAGTGAGTATAAAGGGCTGCATCTGTACGCGAATCGGGTGCTGATTCAGGATGACTGCAAGGATCTTTTACCAGAATACCTGCGCTTTATCAAAGGGGTCGTGGATACAGAGGATCTGCCGTTGAATGTCTCACGCGAAGTCACGCAGTCGAGTCCGGCGATGGCACGTATCAATAAGGCGCTGACAGGACGGGTTCTCTCCCTTCTCGAGGGGTGGGCCAGGAACGATCCTGATAAGTATGCTAGATTTTATCGCAACTTTTCGGCGCTGCTCAAAACCGGCATCAACAGCGATATGAGCAACAAGGAGAAACTGATCGAGCTGCTGCGTTTTGAGTCATCAATGACTGAGGCTGGAAAAATGACCTCTTTGAAGGATTATGTGTCTCGTATGCGAGACGAGCAAAAAGAGATCTATTATGTGAGCGGCGATTTTCGGGACTCGATCGAACGCAACCCGAACCTGGAGTACTTCAAAAAGCACGGCATCGAGGTGCTCTACCTGATCGATCCGATCGATGTCTTTGTCTTCCCGTCGATTTTTGAATACGAGAAGAAGCCTTTGAAGTCAATTGATAAGGCTGATATCGATGTGATGAAAGACAATGAAAACAGCGGCGGCGAGGGCTTAAATGCCTCGGTGGCAAAAGATCTGCTCACCAGTTTCAAGGAGATTTTAATCGACAAGGTTGAAGACGTCATCATCTCAAAGCGTCTGGTGGATTCCGCAGTCACCCTTGTGGTCGGGAAAGAGGGGATGGACGTGCAGACCGAGCGGATGATGAAGATGATTAATAAAGAGTACAGCGGCTCAAAAAAAATCATGGAAGTCAATCTCTCGCATCCGCTGATCAAGAATCTCTGGGAATTGTATCAGCAGGACAGTAAATCGCCGTTTATAAAAATGGTCGTATTGCAGTTGTATGAAGGCTCTCTGCTTTTGGAAGGCAGCCTCTCCTCGCCAAGTGAGTTTGTGGCTCGGATGACGGAGATCATGGAAAAAGCAACGGCAAAGTAAAGGTTATGCCAGAGAACCTGTCAGGCGGTCTTTACTGCCTGATGGGTTCTCCTTGCAGTTTAGGTCTTGACAAGATCGCCATAGATTTTTTTCACGATATAGATGGGACGTTGTTTGACTTCATCGTAAATGCGCCCGATGTACTCCCCGATAATGCCCAGCGAAATCAACTGAATCCCTCCCATAAACAGCACCAGAACCACCAGGGTCGGAAATCCTTGTGGTTCTCCGCCGATAAAGAGTTTTTTGTGCAGATAGATGAGAATCCCGAGAAAGCTGATCAGTGAAATCGTAAAGCCGGCATAGCTGACAATTTTCAGAGGAACGTAGGAAAATGAAAAAATCCCGTCCAGCGCGAGTTTAAAGAGCCTGGTCATTGTATATTTGACGTCGCCGGCCTGTCGTGTCTCCCGATCGTATTCCAGCCCGATTTGACGAAAACCGGTCCAGCTTCGCAGGCCTCTGACAAAACGATTGCGCTCGGGCATGGCCTTCAAAATATCGATTACCCGACGGTCCATCAGACAAAAGTCTCCTGAATCCAATGGGATTGGAATATTTGAGATCTGTTGTAAGATTCGATAAAAGCTCGCATATGCCGCTCGTTTTGCGATATGCTCCTGGCGCGTTTTACGGACAGCGTAGACCACCTGATAGCCTTCTTCCCATTTGGCAAGAAATTGCGGCAACAATTCCGGAGGATCCTGGAGGTCGGCGTCCAGCAGTAACACGGCGTCGCCGGATGCAAAGTCAATCCCGGCGGTAATGGCGACTTGATGCCCGAAATTTCGGGCAAAATCGATCGCTTTGAAACGCGGGTCTTCTTCATGGAATGTCTGGATGAGTTGGAGTGAGTTGTCCTGGCTTCCGTCATTGATCAGGATAACTTCCACCTCATACTCGAGTGTCTCGAGAGTCCGGCGGACACGTTCGTAGAGCAGAGGCAAGACCTCTTCTTCATTGTAGACTGGAAAGACCAGAGAGATGCGTTTCATAGCTGATGTAAATGGTGAAAAATCGCGCCTGCCCGATCGCTTGCGGACAGCTGCGCTCTCCTGTTCCGTCTAAGCTTGGATCAGCTGGCGAATTTGCAGCAGATTCTCTTTAAACTCCAGGTTTTGCGCCTGAGTTGTCTCAACTTTTTTGCACGCATGCATGACGGTCGTATGATCGCGCCCGCCAAAATTCCGCCCGATGTCCAGCAGCGACTGATTCGTCAGCTCTCGCGACAGGTACATGGCGATTTGGCGCGGCAGCGTGACCCTTCGGCTTCTGCCCGAGGAGATGAGATCTGCAAGTGAGAGTTGAAAGTGACTGGCGACAACGCGTTGCACCAGTTCGACGGTCACGGCGCGCGATGTCGGTGCATCGAACAGGTCTTTTAAGACGTTTTTTGCAAGCTCCAGACTGATGCAATGATTGTTAAAGCGTGAAAAGGCCCGGATTTTGAACAGACAGCCTTCCAGCTCCCGGATATTAGAGCGGACCTGCGTCGCAATATAGATTGCCACGTCATCCGGCAGATCGAGCCCATGACACTCCGCTTTCTTTTTCAGGATGGCGACCCGTGTTTCAAGGTCAGGCTTCTGGATGTCAGCAATCAGTCCCCATTCAAAACGTGAACGCAGCTGCTCGGCAATCGTCGGGATCTTTTTGGGCGGGCAGTCGCTGGTGAGCACGATCTGTTTGCGCGCTTGATAGAGCGTATTAAATGTATGAAAAAATTCTTCTTGCGTACGTTCTTTTCGTGCAATAAATTGAATATCATCGACCAATAATAATTCAATGTTGCGATATTTGCCGCGAAACCAGCGCATCCGATCCTCGCGGATCGAAAAGACAAGTTCGTTAATGAACTGTTCGGAGGAAAGGTAGAGCACGTTTAAATTTGGCCGGATAGTCCGCAGATGGTTGCCTACAGCATGCAGGAGATGGGTTTTGCCCAGGCCAACACCGCCGTAGACAAAAAGCGGGTTATAACTGCCTGCCATCTGTTCGGCCACTGCCAAAGCTGCAGCATGAGCGAATCGGTTACCGTTTCCCACGACATAATTGTCAAAGCTGTAAGCTTGATTCAGTGTGCCTTCGTTGTCGCTATGGACCTGTGTCGGTGTGTTCACAGCTTGTCCGGAGATTTCTGCGGCTGTGACGGCCTGTGGGCTCTGTTCCTGAGGCGAGTCAGGGGACTGTGCGGGGGGATTGGCATCCCCGGCTTTGATACCGCTGCTGATCGCCACAGTGTTTAACGGTGTCTGGAGTCGTGTTGATCTGCGGCGCGTACGTATCGGTGTTTCGGAGTCCATGCTGGGGCGAAGAGTCTTCTCTAATAATTGCGATAAGGCGTCAGAAGGCGCTTCTGTGCGTGTTGTTGACGACGCGTGCACAGCGTTTTGTGCGATATGAGGGGACGAGTCCGCACTCTCCATGTGCGCTGCCGTATCGATCACCACAAAGGCGATTTCGGGCTGGAAGCCGAGAATGTCTGTCAAGGTCTCCCTGATGACATTCACATAATGTTCGCCCAGCCAATAGACAAAGACCTCATCCGGGACTCCGATATGCACGGCTTTCTGATCGACGGAGAGAAAGGATGTCGGTCTGAGCCAGGTATTGAAACTTGATCGATTGATCCGTTTTTCGAGTTTTGCAAGCACTTGTCCCCACATGTTTTTTTGCATGACGTTGTCCACAACGATCTGAGGTTATTGGCGACAATTTATCCACATCGTTGTGGATAAGCCGCTAACTGATTTAATTGTATACTTTTTGGTCTGCCATTCACTGTTTTATCCACAATGATATGTGAAAAACTTTTTATTTACAATAAGTTAGAACGTTTTCAATTTACGCAGCCCTTTTCTGCAACGCAAGTTTTTTTGATCAAAATTTAGGATCTCTCATGTTTATGAAGAGTTGGAAGGCTGTCTTTAAATATGAAATCTCAGGCCGCTGGATCAGAGAGTCCGGCTTTCCTCGAATATATCGGCATGTTCAGAATTTTCGCCAGGAAAGTCGTTGACAAAGCTGCGGAAATACGATAGAAATTTAACAATAATTCCCGAAAAAAGAATTTTTGTAGAAAAAACTTCTGGCATGGCCAGTAGGGAGGGGAAAGTCCTGAATCGTTTTTTTTGTGCTGCTGAAAGCACAGCGTGCAACTCTGTAAAAATCTGTGTAGAATATTTGTACAAGCGGGAATATTCTATGACAATTCCATGAAATTGATATGAATTATTATGATGAGTATAAGGATTTGATTCAACGGCTCGCATCGGGGGATTTTTCACAATCATCACAGAAAGAACGTGATGCCACGGTCTCAAAAATTATCCATGCTTCGGCGGTAACGTCGACATTGGTCTCAGTGATTCCTCTGCCAATGATTGAAACGCCGATTCAGATGACCATGGTGCGCAGTATCGGAAAGGTCTACGAGCAGGAACTGGATGAAAAAGTCGTGCTCGAAATTATGTCGGTCATCGGGGGAAATGTCTTGCTGCGCCAGCTGATGCGACTGATTCCGTATGTTGGGTTTGTCATCAATCTTTCACGCGTATATGGGACGACCTGGGCGATTGGGTCCGCGGCAGAATACTATTTTAAACACGACCGGGAAGTCGAAAAAGAAGAACTGATGCAGGTGTTCAAAACCGTGTTGAAACAGAAAACCCAGGAAAAAGAGCATGACATTACAGAGCGTCGTGTAGAAGAACGGCTTGAAGAATTGAAGTCCCTGCTGGAGAAAGGCTTGATTACACAAGAAGAGTTCGATAAAAAACGCGAAGCGGTTATTGCAGAACTTTAGATGTATATCGCGGCGTGCGCTGGTGATCGCGGGGCTTTGGCGCGTAACACTTTCTAAGCCTGGAAGTGAGCGCGAGCTCAGCCCAGCGACATTTCGCACGCGCTACCTAAGGAGGAGACCCGTATGTTGATTATCCTGATCAAATTATGTATTGTGGCTGCCGCCATGCTGATAGTCTCATATCTTCTGGAGGGAGTCCGCGTTCAAAATTTTGGAGCAGCCTTGATCGCTGCAGTGATCCTGGGATTGGTAAACGCCTTAATCAAACCGATCCTCATGTTTTTGGTCTCACCGCTCAACATCTTAACACTTGGGCTGTTTACCTTTGTTATCAATGGCGTGATCTTCAAACTGTCGGCAGCCTTCATTGATGGGATCGAGGTAAAAGGCTGGCTCTCTGCGATGTTCGGGGCAGCGTTGATCAGCTGTGTGAGCACAATAGCAAGCTGGGTGCTGTTGTAGGATCTTGTAACGCTGGTATATACGTTCAGCGTCACATTCTGCCTTCCGGTCTACTGTCTGTGTTGGCGGCCTTCAAGGTGTGGTAGCATCGGTCTTCACTGGTTCTCTGCCTGTATTGTGTGAAGGCTTGAGACGTTCTCAGCAAAGGGGCAAATTTTTCTTGACAGCGGCGAAACGTCTGTTCTACTCTTTGCCTGTTTATCATCGCATCGTATCGTTGTCAATGGTCACAGTAACATAACTCAAGAGGAGGATTAGAGTATGAGAAAATATATTGTGTTCAGCGTGCTTGTGCTGCTCTGTATGAGTTCCCTTGTGCGTGCCGAAGCTGAGTTAAATCTCTGGACCTGGGAGGGGTACGCTCCGGATGAACTCGTGAAATTATTTGAAGAAGAGACTGGGATGACAGTGAATATCACATATTACTCCAACAATAATGAACTGATCTCAAAATTACGGGCAGCCAAAGGGCGCGGCGTGGATCTGGTACAGCCGAGCGTGACGCTGATTCCGCAGGCGATGGATTACGATCTGTATCAGCCGCTGGATCTGGAGAAAATTCCGAATCTGAAAAATGTATATCCCAGCGTGATGAAGGCCTCAAAAACGCTGGGCGGCGAGATTGATGGTGAAACCTATGGGATTCCTTTTTCCTGGGGCACATCGGGCCTGATGTACAATACAGAGAGAGTGAGCGAAGCGATCGATTCTTATGGTGCGCTATTTGACGACAACTATGCTGGAAAGGTCACGTATCGGGCCACATTGCACACCTTTATTTCAGCCGGATTGTATTTGGGGCTTGGAAATCGCATGCGCGATATCTACAAAGATGAAGAGACTGCCCGCCCGATCCTCGATGAGATTTTAGCCTTCTTGATCGAGAAGAAAGGACTCGTCAAGACTTACTGGACCAGCCGGCAGGAAAATATCGATCTCTTTGTCCAGGAGGCGGCCTATATCGGCCAGGGATGGGATGGCACTGGCTGGCTTCTCGCTCAGGAAGGATATCCAGTGAAGTTTGTAGCTCCCAAAGAAGGCGCCTTAACCTGGTTTGATACCTTTGCGCTTCCCAAAGGCGCTGAGAACCTGGATGCTGCCTATGCCTGGATGAATTTCATGCTGCGCGATGAGATCGCAGGCAAGTTCTCGGATTTGAGCGGCTTTACCTCGGCAATCCAGAAGTCAGTGGATTATATTTCGCCGGAGCGCACGAAACTGGTTAAGGAAACTTTTCCTAAGGAACCTGTGGAAAACCTTTGGTTGTACGGTATTGAACGCACTTGGTGGACCAATATGATGAACGAGTATATCGAAAAGCTGAAGCTTGCTGAATAAGCAGCGCCCTGTTCGCATCTGCCCCTCCCATTGCAGGCAGGGGCAGCATCGATCGTTCCCCTGCCCCTTCAGCATATTGGCCAAATGGGTAGTCTTATAGAAGTTCATCTCATCCCACGTTGCATATTTGACTTCTTCTTCCTCGCCATCAGAAAAATCAGTATAGTCCACCTGATCTCCAGTCACAACTCGGTCCGAAACCTTTAGGCGATGAGTTTCAACGCACTTTTCATGTAAAGAAAGGGGAAACCAGTACCGTTGACGTAAAAGTCACGAGAAAGCAGAGCATTGTGCATAATATTCCTGTCAAAGATATTATTGAATCAGAAGCCTTACAACAAGGGCTTGAATCCAATTTGATCAGAGCCATCATGTATATGGAAAGCACTCATGGATATTATGATAAGCTCATGGAAGTCTTTGATAAAAATAACAGCATCTTGCCTATGAATGTCAGAAGCGATTACTGGCGAGATTCAGGATTTTCGAGAACAGCACTCAAAAAATCAGTATTGATATGGCACTTTATTCAAGCAATCAGAGAAATTCATGATCCTGATTTGCGCCGTCTATTTTCATGTCTTTTTTCAGGGGTTCTTGAATTTAATAACTTATTTTGTTCTTTTAAGGGAGAAGGACATGAAGAAAAGAATTGACAAAATGCTGCATGGAATGCAGTATTTTCAGGATGCCTGCGAATTAAATGAGCTTGTGTTGAACCTGTCTTCGGAGGGTGTAAGAGCTGGGTTATCTGCGCTTGTCAATGATCGGGAACAGGGGGAATGGTATGTCATCACGATATGTTTTAGGCATAGATGCCGGGACTGAAAGCATCCGGGTGGTGGTTTTTGATGAACAGGGAGTGTGCATGGGGGTCGGCAGCAGCCCAAATCGGAACATCCATACACATCCGGGCTGGGCGGAACAATCGATCCGGCAATGGGAATATGCGCTTGTGGACGCCATGAATAATGCAATCGCTGCAAGTGGAGTTCATCCTGAATCTATTGAGGGAATTGGTCTTGACGGAACCAGCTGCACAGTGGTCTTCCTGGATCGCGATGGGGTGCCTCTCCGAGATGCAATTATCTGGATGGATGTTCGAGCTCATAAAGAGGCCGAGGAGATCGCTGCGACTAATGATCCGGCATTGAAGTATGTCGGTTACGGAAATGTTTCTGCTGAGTGGTTTCCCTGCAAGGTCTTGTGGGTCAAACGGCACGAACCGGAGATTTATGAGCGCGCGCATACCATTTTTGAACATAGCGACTGGCTGTTGTATACGCTCACCGGGGAAATTACAGCTAATATCAATACAACAAGTATCAGGTGGTTTTATGACTCTAGGGAAGGGTTTCCAAGGAAGCTTTATGAAACGATAGGTTTGGGCGACATTTTTACTAAACTCCCGTCAAAGATTGTGCGTCTTGGCGAAGCAGCCGGTGGATTATGTCGCGAAATAGCTGACCGAACAGGTCTGAAGGCTGGAATCCCGGTCGCAGGAGGCGGAGCTGATGCCTATGTCGGTGTCATCGGCGTCAACGCCTTAACGCCTGGAACGCTGACACTCATCACAGGCTCATCCCATTTGCATATCGGTCTGGTGGATAAGGAATTTCATGCTTCTGGTATTTTTGGAACCTTTCCTGATGCTGTGCTCCCTGGATATCATGTGGTTGAAGCCGGACAAATTTCAACAGGCTCTGTGCTCAAGTGGTTTAAAGATAATTTTGTCAATACTGCCATTCAGCAGGACGCCGAGCGCAGGAGCATGGATGTGTATGATGTGCTTTGTGAGGCGGCCCAGGCTGTGCCGCCCGGGGCCGAAGGTCTCGTCGTGCTGGAACACTGGCAGGGAAATCGTACTCCCTGGGTCGATCCCACATCACGCGGAGTCATCCGTGGCTTGACCCTGCGCCATAGTCCGGCTCATCTTTTCAGGGCAATCATGGAAGCTGTGGCCTATGGAACCGAGATTATCCTGAAAAGGATGGAAGCTCACGGTGTCTCGATCGACGAACTGGTCGCCTGCGGAGGCGCGACTCAAAGCAATGTCTGGATGCAGATTCATGCAGATGTGACGGGAAAACGGATTACGATTCCAACAGAGCAGCAGGCGGTCTCTCTGGGGGCTGCGGTTCTTGCAACGGTTGGGGCCGGATTTTATCCTTCCATCCCTGCGGCAGCCGCTCAGATGGTCAGGGTCGACAGCGTTGTCGAACCGGATATGCGCCGTCACGAAGAGTACAAGTTTTACGTTGATCAATACGTTGCAACGTATGAACAGTTAAAGGATGAGTCAAAGAAGACTGTTCAATATTTAGAAGAGAGCTAAAGGAGACGCATGAAACATTTGAACACGGAAAGATCGCTTTTGCAGAGCATGATGCTGATCCGGGGGTTTGAGTTGAAAATCTCTGAAGCCTTTGCCTATGGGAAATTGGCAGGAACGATGTTTCATCTGTCCATCGGCCAGGAGGCGACGTCTGTCGGCATGATTTCCGCTCTGACGGAAGGCGATTATATTCAAAGCCATCATCGCGGACACGGTCACATGATCGCGCTGGGAGCAGATATTGATAAAATGATGGCTGAGATGTTCGGGCGGGTTGACGGCTATTGCAAAGGCAAAGGAGGCTCGATGCATATTGCCGATATGAAGCTTGGGAATCTTGGGGCAAATGGTATTGTCGGCGCCGGCATCCCGATTGCCACTGGAGCTGCCCTGGGATTGAAATACCGGCAGTCAGACCATATTGTGATGTGTTTTTTTGGTGAAGGGGCCTCGCTGGAGGGAGCATTCCATGAATCCTTGAATTTTGCCGCTGTCCAGCAATTGCCGATTGTGTATGTTATCGAAAATAATAAATATGCGCTTTCGACAGCCCTGACGCGCGCCTCAGCTGTTCAGGATCTTTCCAGCCGGGCCGCTGCGTATGATATGCCGGGCGAGCAGGTTGACGGGATGGATGTCGAAGCTGTTGCCGAAGCCGCCGGGCGCGCCGTAGAGCATGCCCGCCAGGCTAAGGGGCCTTATCTTCTGGAGAGTCAGACGTACAGATATTACGGCCATTCCCGGAGTGATCCGGCTCCGTATCGGACCAAAGAAGAAGAACGCGAGTGGAAGCAGCGCGACCCTATCCTGAGCTATACAAAGAAATTGATTGAAAACGGGACAATCACGCAGCAGGATGTTGACGCGATGGACGCGGAAATAGAACATATTCTGGAAAAAGCAGTTGAATATGCCGATCGAAGCGCTTATCCGGAGTTATCGGAAATTTTCTCGGATATCTATGTGGAAGAGGAGGAAGCATGAGCCGGATATTGAGCTATCGGGAAGCATTGGGAGAAGGGATCAGGCAAGAGATGGAAGCTGATGAGCGCGTGTTCATGCTCGGCGAAGATATTGCCGTGTATGGCGGTGCGTATAAAGTCTCGCGCGGACTGCTCGAACTTTTTGGAGAGCGCAGAATCATCGATGCGCCGATGTCTGAGGCGCTGATCGTCGGGGCAGGCGTTGGAGCCGCGCTGATCGGGTTGAGGCCGATTGTAGAAGTGATGTACATTGATTTTTCGACCCTGGCCTCGGATCAGATCATCAACCAGGCCGCCAAGTTTCATTTTATGACCGGCGGCAATGTGAATGTCCCGCTGGTCATCAGAACGCAGCAGGGGACTGGGCGTTCGGCTGCCGCACAGCATTCTCAGAGCCTGGAAAGCTGGTACGCGCACATTCCCGGACTCAAAGTGCTGATGCCCGCGACTCCTTACGATGCAAAAGGCTTGATAAAAGCCGCTGTGAAAGATGAAAATCCTGTCATGGTGATCGAGCATAAAGGCTTATACACCCTCAAAGGCGAGGTTCCCGAAGAGGATTATACAGTTGAAATCGGGAAGGCGGATATTAAACGCGAAGGAACAGATCTGACCATCCTGACCTATTCCAAGATGCTGCATTATTGCCTGAAAGCGGCTGAAGACGTGGAAGAACGGCAGGGACTTTCCGTCGAGGTGCTGGATTTGCGCAGTTTACGCCCTCTGGATGACGCAGCCATCAAAACTTCGCTGGAAAAAACCCGCAATGTGCTGATCGTCACCGAATCCAACAAAACTGCCGGCATGAGTGCAGAACTCTTTGCAAAATCTTACGAGCTCGTCCCTGATCTGAAACATGTCGTTCGTCTGGCCGGAAAAGATACTATTATGGCGTGTTCTCCCAAACTGGAAGAGTTTTCCGTCCCGTCGATCGATGAAATCAAAGAAGCCTTGACAGCAATGGCTGCCTGATACAGAGAGGAGAAAACATGACAAAGCACGTGATTATGCCGTTACTTGGCGAGACCATGGAAGAAGGCACGATTGTTGCCTGGACGAAAAATGTTGGGGACAAGGTCGAAAAAGGCGACGTGCTTCTCGAAGTCGAGTCTGATAAAGCTACGCTGGAAGTTGAAGCCTTCTTTTCCGGCTACGTACGAAAGATTCTTCATCAGGTCGATGCTGAGGTAAAAGTCGGAGAAACGATTGCGCTTATGACAACAAGTCCTGACGAGCCTCTTGAAGAGTAGCGCTAAGTTTCAAGCTCATCCCCCGGGGGCACAGGAAGCAGTCGCTGGGAATGAGCTTGAAAGAACGTCTTTATGCGTTCGACGCGTTGTGCTTTAACGTGTTATAGAGATCGTACGCTTTTTCCGGTGATTCACTGTCATGCACGACCGCTCGCACTGCTTGAATCATTGCGACCGGATCGTCGGACTGGAAGATATTTCTGCCCATATCCACCCCGGCAGCGCCCTGATCGACGGCTTTGTACGCCATTGTGAGGGCGTCGAGTTCAGGAATTTTTTTGCCGCCAGCAATTACAATGGGAACCGGACAGCCATTTACCACGTTTTCAAAGCCTTCCTCGACAAAATAGGTTTTGACAAAGTTCGCCCCTAACTCAGCAGCAATTCGAGTCGCCAGGCCAAAGTAACGCGCATCGCGCGCCATATCTTTGCCCACACCGGTCACTCCCATCACAGGAATTCCCGCTTTATAACCAGCATCAATCAACTTGACCAGATTGCCGATCGATTGATGTTCATATTCCCCGCCGATATAGACCTGGGTCGCCATTGCCGCTGCATTAATGCGCACAGCATCTTCAAGATCAACAGCCACAAGCTCATTCGACAGTTCCTTTAAAATGCTCTGTCCGCCGCTGCACCGCAGGACAACAGCTTTGTTGGTCGCTGCCGGAATGCTGCTGCGTAATATGCCGCGAGTACACATAAGCACATCGGTATGCGGCACCAGAGGCATAATCGTGAGATCGATCCGTTCCAGGCCCGTTGCTGGTCCCTGAAAATAGCCGTGATCGAATGCCAGCATGACGGTTCGCCCGGATGCAGGATGAAAAATTCGGGCTAAACGATTTTGCATGCCCCAGTCCAGTGAATGAGATCCTTTTAAGAAAAATTTTTCCGATTTGACCGGAATATTCCTGCCAAAATCTTTTCCTTCCTTAAGACCATCTAAATCAGCCATATCCTTAGCTCCTCCTTAGTCTTCAACATCAACTTTGTCTTGTGGGTCGTAGGGCGCTTTGACAAACACCATTTTACACGGGACGGTCCCGTTATTCACTAAATAATGCGGTTCAGGCGGTTCAGTATGAATCAAATCCCCCTCAACAGCGTGCATATCGGTCCCGGCAACATCAATATCGACTTCTCCCTCAAGAACAAAGAAATTTTCTTCAACAGCATTATGATAGTGGCGTTTGAAATCTTCGCCCGGTTGTAAAACGACAAGTCCAAAATCGACTCGAGGCCCGCGCAGCAGATATTTCGGGCCGGAGTTTCCAAAGCGATATTCGAATTCATTTTCATTCATTTTCAGCATCGAGTTTTCCTCCTCTCATGAGTCATCGCGTGCTCCTGGGAGCCAGCAGCAGAGAGAACACGAGAATAATGTGATTTTTTAGAGCCTGTCTGCGACGTTCCGGGCTGCTTAGACGCCCGGAGCGCTCCACATGGGAGTCGTGACCTTCGCATTGACGAGTTCCATGTGTTGTTTATACACAGCATGCCAGCGTTCGAACTCTTCCTGATATACGTGGTGATCGTTGAGATTGGGCTCGTAGAATTGTTCCCATCTGACGGCGTTTTGGGAGGCCTCCTCGATAGACGAAAATATCCCGGCTCCGACAGCCGCACAGAGCGCTGAACCAAGAGCACTCGCTTCTCTGACCTCTGGAACCTTGACGGGAACTCCGAACACATCCGTGACAATCTGGCACCACAGGCTGCCTTTTGATGCGCCGCCGGCAAAAATCACTTCATCAGGGAACGCTCCGGTATTGGAGGCAATCGCTTGAAGGTTTCCATACGACACATAAGCCGCATTTTCTTGGATCGCCCGAAACAGAGCGGCTTTTCCAGATTTTTCAGGAGATGAAATGTCAAGGTTGATGAACGAGGGCGCTGCATGTTTCCAGCGAATATAATTCATGACATCCGAAAAAGTGCAGACAATGCCGTACGCTCCGGCAGGAACCTGTGCGCTTTGCCGCTCGAGCAGTGTGTAGGCATCGATGCCGGTTGCATCTGCCATGCGTAATTCTGCTTGACAGAATGTATCTCGAAACCATCGCGCGACCAGCCCTGGGAAGAAGGAGATCCCCTCCATCTGCCAAAGGTTTGGAACGCTGTGGCAGTTCACACGGATTCGGGCGTGCGGATCGACCTGGACTGCGTCCATATTGACTTCCTGCTGCCAAAAACTCCCGCCGAACACACAGCATTGCCCGGGACGCACGGCATTGACTCCCACTGAACCCAATTGTGCGTCGCCGCCGCTGATAATGACCGGCGTTCCCGGATGCAGGCCGGTCTCTTCGGCAGCAGCCGGATGGACGTTCCCGATGACTGTCCCGGATTCATAGACAGGTGGAAAGATATCGTCCCGCAAAGCGCACCAGCGCGCAATCTCAGGTTTCCATTGCCGGGTATGCAGGTCGAACAACCCTGTTGTGCAGCCGTTTGAGGGATCAGCGACACGCTCTCCGCTGAGTTTGTACAGCACCCAATCGCTTAACATGTTGACTGTGCGTGTCTTGTCGTAGACTTCGGGAAGGTGTTTTTTGACCCAGAGCAGTCTGGGAATTGCTCCCAGCGAGAAGGTCTGGCCAGAGAGTGTATAAATGCGCTCTTCCAGTCCTTCTTCACGATGGGTCAATTCGATCACTTCCTGCGCTGCCCGGGAATCAACGTTCGCACAGGCCCAGATCTCTTTCCCCGCAGCATCATACAGCACGATTCCCTCGCGCATGCTGGTTGCACTGATTCCGACGATTTCCTCTGCAGCAATACCTGCTGAATGCAGGGTCTCACGAATACATGATGAAAGGATCTTCCAGTTTGTATCGACCTCGAATTCCATTGAGCCGGGAAAACGCGGATCTGACTTATGAGTCCATTCCTGCTGCGAGACCGCGACCTGCTTTCCGTGCTCGTCAAAAATGACGCAACGTCCGCTTCCAGTCCCTGCGTCAAGAGCCATCACATATCTCATAATCATTATAAGCAGAGGGGGAATGATGTTCATTCCCCCGTTTTCTGCCTTCCTGTCTTCTCGTTCAGCTATTAGAAATCGTACTTATCAACGTTGTAGCGGGTGAATATCAGGCGTTCGGGCAACAGAATAATTCCATTGTCTTTGACACCTTCATATTTGGGACGTTCGTACAGTTCTCCGCCTTGCATACTGTTGGGAACAACATGAAATTGTCCAGGAATCCCGGGAATTTCAAACGATCCGCCGACTTCAATGCTTTCGCCTTGTAACAGTTTGTAGGCCGTATATACGCCGGCAGCCCCTTGTACGCCGCAATCCCATAATCCGCCTTGCAGGACGGTGCCACGTTCGATATATTGCTTAATCGTGCTGGGAGTGGTGAAGCCGACAACAGCGACTTTTCCGACCATATTGAGATTTTCAACGGCTTTTGCCTGGCCCGGAAAGGCTGTAGAGTCAGGGCAAATAATCGCGTTGACATCAGGATAAGTTTTGAGAATCTGTTCCCCGACCGAGACGGCATTGGGAAAATTCATATCCGAATACTGGGTCGTCACGATCTCCCATTCAGGATATTCCTCGGCAATAATCTTTTTCGCAAAATTCACCCAGGAGTTCTGATCGGTCACTGTTGGGGATGAGTAATGGAATGCCACTTTTAACTTACCATGCCAGGTGCCGAGTTGATTGACCACCATATCGACCAGTTGACGGCCAAGCAGATCCGGAGTCCCCTGGTTGACGTAGAAGGTTCGATAATCCGGATCCACATCCGAATCCCAGGTCACAACCACGACACCACGATCCATTGCGCGTTTTAAGGCTTGATTCAAGCCCTTGGGATCCAGGGCAGAGACCACAATCGCATCATATCCCATATTGACAAAGGTGTTGATGAATTTTACCTGCGCCGCCACTGAGGCTTCTGCCGGGCCGTCATATTTCACTTCTACACCTAATTCTTCTCCCATGGCCACTGCATGTTCGCCGGCAACTTCAAAAAAGGTGTTTCCTATGATTTTCGGGATAAACGCAATTTTAAAATTCTTCTCAGCAGATGCTCCGGCAACACATGACAACAGTGTCAGACCAGTCAACAGCAAAATCAGTAACTTTTTCATTGAAAAACTCCTTTTCCCGAGTTTGGATTATTGATGGATGAACTGCTTCTTCCATGAACAATCCAGGGTAGAATATTTCTTCTCAAGCGTTACAAGTCCTGGCTCTTTCCAGGGACAGCATTATTCATCACGTTTGACACATGTCATGCACAGTGCGACGGCCTGGGAGTCAACGCTGCTGAATAGCGCTGTACGTGTTCTGTGTGTCTGTAAACTGTGTAGACATCCCCCCTTTTATCGGCTTCAGAGAGCAGCATGCCATGTCCCTTTCAGTCTTATCAGAAACAGGGCATGGTTCTGAACCCTTGAGCTGCAATGCTTATGCGTCTGCTGAAGGAAGTCCGCCAGACGCCTGTTGCTGTAATTGTGCAAAGGCTTTTCGATTTTTGTACAGTTCGTTATATTTCCGCCAGAAATATACTCCCGAAATTGAGATGATCAGTAAGAGGCCCAGAAAAACGCTGGTCTGGTGGGCTGTAATATGAACCATTTGCAGGCCGTATTTGAGATAGCCGATCAGCAGACTTGCCAGCACTGCGCCCAAAATACGACCCTCTCCGCCATAAATATTGGCTCCTCCCAGCACTGCGCAGGTAATGACTGTTAATGGAGCATCCGCCCCAAGATCCGAACGGGCAGAGGTAAAGTACGAGCTGAGTAAAATGCCGGCTGTTGCGCCTCCCAAGCCAGAGATCGTGTAATTGATAATAAGTAATTTGTTGACATTGATTCCCGTATATTTGGCCGCTTCCGAATTCATGCCGATTAAAAACAAATATCGTCCGAATTTTGTGTGATGTAAGAGCACATAAAAAATAATCACCAGGGCCAGAAGAATCCAGACCGGGTTGGGAATCGTGAAGAGCGTTCCGTTGGCAATATTCACAAATCCGTCGGGAAATCCGCCGATCCCCTCAAAACCGGAGGTCCCGGCAAGCCCTGAAAGGGTTAGTGCGGCTCCGGCATACAGAAAAGAACTCCCCAGGGTAATCACCAGAGGATTAACGTGTGTGATCACGATCAAGACTCCGTTAAGCGCTCCTGCGAGCCCTCCTCCAAGTAAACCGGCTATGACTGCAAGCCAGATATTGTTCGTTCCAATCCAGACAAGACCGGTACAGACCGCGGAAAGCCCCATGACCGAGCCGATTGAGATATCGATGCCTCCGGAGACAATGATCATGGTCATCGGAAGGGCGGCAATGGCAATATAGAGGAAATCTCCGATACTGTATAATAAATTGTAGATATTGACAAAGCGGGGATTCATGCTTCCGAAGATGAGGAGTTCCAGAGCAATCAGGCACACCAGCATCGTCTGCCAGTTATACAATGTTTTAAGATATTTCATGATGTCAATTTCCTCTGCATGGTACAATTGTTTCAACAAACAGGGCTTGGAGCCTCATCCCGGCTGTGCGCTTTTTTCTCGCGCTCTTTTTCTTTTTTCAGGTAGATTTGAATTCTTGACGTCAACACGACAATAAGCAGGAGCAAACAACCAGAGATCACATTGTTCCAGTAGCCCGGGACCTTAAAATAGACCAGAGAATACTTAATGGTCTCCAGCAGCAGGACTCCCAGGGCAGCACCTTGAATATTGCCGCTTCCGCCCATCAAGCTGATCCCTCCGATGACCGCAGCGGCGATTGCCTGGGTTTCCATGCCGAATCCGGCTTGCGTCGGGATCGTTCCGATCTGCGAGATGAAGATGAGCGCACCGAGCCCGGCAAACAGTCCGGAAATCGCAAAGGCCGACAGTACCGCTAATTTCACGGGAATCCCCTGGAGTCTCGCGCTTTCTTCGCTGTTACCCGTAGCATATAAATACCGTCCCCAGGTGAATGTGGTATAAAATACCCATAACACGCCGAGCAAGATCAGAATCAGCCAGATGGGGTAGAAAATACCAAGGAACGTTCCACGTGAAAAATTTAAATACCATTCCGGGACAGTATCAATCCAGCTCCCCCCGGTATACAATGTTAAGATCCCGCGAAACATCGCCATCGTGCCCAGGGTCATGATAATAGAAGGCACTCCGCCGTACGCCACGCCGATTCCGTTAAAAATTCCTCCCAGCACTCCTGTTCCGAGTGTGATCAGCAGAAACACGGGAATCGAGGGGTCGGGCCTCAGAAGATATGTTGCGCCAAAGGTCGCAGAAAGTCCCAGAAGGCTCCCGACTGAGACATCAATGTTACGGGTGATGAGCACGCCGGCGATTCCCATGGTGATCAGGAACAACATCGTTCCGTTGAACAGAATGCGAATCAGGGTATCTACTGCAAGGAAAGCCGGATTGATCAGGCCCATGCCCAGAAAATAGAACACGACAAATGCAATTGTCAGAACTTCAGGTTTTTTGAGGATGAAATTCGTAAATAATTTTTTCATAGCTTACACCGCCTTTGCATAGCCAAAGGATGCAAAAGTAATCTGCTCCAGCGTAATCTTCGGCGGAAGTAATTCAGCAACAATGCGTTCACTGTACATGATCATCACCCGGTCACTTAACGTGACAATCTCTTCAAAATCGGATGAAATGACAAGCACACCGATCCCTTCTCCTGCCATCTCCCGGATACTTGTATAGATTTCTTTGCGGGCATTGGCATCAATCCCACGGGTTGGCTCATCCAGGATAATGACGTGTGGAGTCGACGCGAGCCACTTCCCCAGTACCACTTTTTGTTGGTTTCCTCCGGAGAGATATTGAAACTTTTGGTCGGCCCCCGTAGTTTTGATGTTTAAAAGGCGGATGAATTGTTGAGCCAGGCGTATTTCCAGGCGTTTCCGTAAAAAGGCGCGACAGATCCGAAAGAGAATTGAAGCCGTGATATTTTCTTTTATGCTCGCTTCTAAAAACCCTCCGTGTAAATGGCGATTTTCGGGGACATAAACCATGCCTGATTCGATGGCCTTCCGAGGGCTGTAAATATCGACCTCCTGTCCGTTCAACCGCACGTTCCCAGAGTGTTTTGGAGTCATGCCGAATAATGCTTCGGCAAATTCCGTGCGCCCGGCTCCGACCACTCCGGTCAGGCCCAGGATCTCGCCTTTTTTCAAGCTGAACGACACGTCCTGAAAGCCTTTGCCCCATAGATGTTCGACATCTAAAACCGCCTCGCTGTTTTCTTCGCTTCTGACATACTGCCGGGACGCCTGTGAGTCATGTCCTGCAAGCTGTTCACTTGCACCATTCACCCTGGGGACCATAATCTGAATAATATCTTCCAGTGTGTAGTCAGAGGTGACTCCCTGCGAGATGATTCGACCGTTTTTTAAAACAGTCAGTTCATCGGTAATGTCAAATAATTCATGCAGTCGGTGGGTAATATACACGACAGCGATATTCTTTTCGCGGACCAGGGTTTTCACGACCTGAAACAGCGCTGTAGTCTCTCGGGAAGTCAGGGCTGATGTTGGCTCATCAAGAATGATGACGTCACTTTCTCTGATAAGCGCTTTTAATAAACCGAGAAGCTGCTGTTTCGCGATGGTCAGGTCCGCCCCGGGCTGTCCAAGCGTAAAATCGCAGTTCAGCTCTCTCATGAGCGTCTGGAGTTTTTGACGATAGACTGTTTTCTTGACGTTCAATCCCAGAAGAATGTTTTCCTCCACCGTCAGATACGGGAAAATTTTCGGCTCTTGCGGAACCAGATAAATTCCTTGAGCATGCGCATCTGCCGGCGTTTTCAGATGCTCAGGATGCTGATCGATCCGGATTTCTCCCAGATCCGGTTGATGGATCCCGGAAAGAATTTTCATGAGGGTCGATTTCCCAGCGCCATTGCCTCCGACCAGGCCATGAACAAGCCCTCTTCGGATCACTAAATCAACATTCTGCAGCACAGGGATGCCTCCAAACGCTTTACTGATCTGGTGTAATTCGACGATATTGCCGTTATGCATAATGTTTATTCCTCGACCTGTGATAATAATTTTCCGGCCGTCACCTCGTCAGTAATGAGCGTATGGCAATAGCGATGTTTTAACGCGGCCAGAATAGCTTTCACTTTATGCGCTCCGCCAGCGGCAACAATAACATTATTCATCGATCGCAAATGCTCAATATCCAGGTTGATCAGACGCTTATGGAAGGGAATATCTAATTTTTTCCCATGCTCGTCGAAAAATTGTCCGAGTAAATCCCCTACTGCCCCCTGAGATGAGATTATCTGTAAATCAACGTCACTGAGATAGCCGGCTTTCACAATGGTGGCATTGCGATCAGGAATACCAAGACCGAGAATGGAATAATCGGCAAGTTTTGCCATCTCCAGAGCATCTTTAATCACGGGTTCCTGCTTTAAGGCGTCGCAGAGTTCTACACTTGAGGCCATAATGGGGGCATTGATCGTGTAAAGTCTGCCTTTAAAGACCGTTGACAGGCGTCCTCCTATGTCGTGAGAAAGAATTCCACCGGAGAGAGTCACGATTTTAATCTGTCGATCGTCCGGCAGGTTAAAATGTCCAGCCATGCGGCTGATAGTATCCCCCCAGCCGATTCCAAGCAGATCGTTTGTTTTTAAACGCAGCTCAAGATATTGCGCCGCGGCCTGAGCCACGATCTGGTTGACATCATGCATGTGGTCAAAGGGAGCCACCATCGCGTCATCCAGATGGAATGTCGAGATCAGTTCTTGTTCGATCTGCAGACAATTGTAGATGGCGCTCTTTACATGGACGCTCACGATACCATCCTGCTTGGCTTTTTCAAGTAAGCGTACAACCTTCATTCGGGAGAGAGAAAGTTTTTTGGCAATGGCCTCTTGGGTCATGTTCGCTTTATAATAATACCAGGCAGCTCTTACGGCCAATTGTTCACTATCCATACTTTTTACCGAAAATTTCAGTCGCAGAATGACAGCAGCATCATTGTCCTGATATGACACATCATCCTCTGCGGCGTTTAGAGATTTCAACTCATTAAAAAATGTCCTGAATCGTGATGTTAAAGTCTTAAGTAAGGTAAGACCTCAAGAAATCTGCGAGTATATTTCTCTAGAGAGGGATATTGAAATTTTGTCAAGAACAAAAGTTTTAAAATATAACGATTGTTCATCTTCCCTGAAAGACAGTGTGAGCATCTCCTGTCTTAATGGAGTTTTTCAGGGCAGGTGGAAGACATGAAGTTATTTTTTGCCAAAAAATATTGACAAAAATGCTCGTATTTCTGATAAAATGGACAATTAGCAGCAAGGAGGTGATGAGCGATTTTACACGCGGTGCAAATGAATTCTTCCGCTGCGGGGGATTTAATCTGTGACGGCGTAGAGTTCACTGTGAATCAAATGTGGTTGTGTGTCGATGATGCGTCCTTTCAGGAGGCTCCGGAAAGGGGCTGACGGAGAAGTCATCGTGTCGGATGACGAAGAGGATAAGATCTGCAGCGTGTCTGTGAGATGCATGTCTCATGGAAACGCAACAAATTTGGAGGAATTTCCGCTATGAAAAAATTATGTATCATTCTGCTCGTGATGGCGCTTTTTGCTGTTGGCGCAGGACAGGCTTCAGCTAAAAAATATACTATCGGGACAGTTGTCAAAGTGGATGGGATTGCCTGGTTCGATCGTATGCGCGAAGGTGTGGAGAAGTTTGGAGAAGACACGGGACACGAAACATTCCTGCTGGGACCGCCCAAAGCGGATGCCGCGTTACAGGTGCAAATTATTGAAGACCTCATCGCTCAGGGAGTTGATGCGATTACAGTGGTTCCCTTCTCGCCCGAAGCTCTGGAGCCTGTCCTGAAAAAAGCAATGGATCAGGGAATTGTCGTGATTTCTCATGAGGCAACCAATCAACAGAATGTTGATTATGATATTGAAGCCTTTGATAATGCGGGTTATGGCTCTCATTTGATGGATCATCTGGCGAAGTATATGGGAGAAGAAGGCGAGTATGCCGTCTTTGTGGGAAGTTTAACGTCCAAGTCGCATAATGAATGGGTCGATGCTGCGATCGCTCGTCAAAAAGACGCATACCCGAAGATGACGCTCGTGACTGAGCGAATCGAAGAATACGACGATCAAACCGTCGCGTATGAAAAAACCAAAGAATTGCTCAAAACCTATCCTGAGCTGAGAGGTATTCAGGGCAGCGCAATGTCGACCGCTCCCGGAGCCGGCCTGGCTGTCGAAGAAAAGGGGCTGCAGGATAAAGTCATGGTGGTCGGCACCAGTCTGGTGTCTGTCTCCGGCCAGTATCTCGAAAGCGGCGGCACCAAACTGATTAGCTTCTGGGATCCTGCAGATGCCGGCTATGCGATGAATACGCTGGCAGTCATGGTTCTGGAAGGCAAAGCGATTACAGAGGGATTGGACCTCGGTCTGCCCGGATATAACAATCTTAAAAAAGACGGAAAGCTTCTGTTTGGCTCGGCATGGGTGGATGTCACAACAGAGAATATGGATGACTACGATTTCTAGTGTCTATCCTCTCTCAACAGCCTCTGGGATGCTCATTCCCGGAGGCCCGCTTCTTGCATTCTTCTTTATGGAGACACGAGCCCGATGTCAAATGAATTTATTGTTGTGAAGCACGTCAGCAAGGCTTTTGCCGGAGTTCAGGCTCTGCAAGATGTGTCGCTGACAATTCGTTCCGGCGAAATTCGTTGTCTTGTCGGCGAAAACGGTTGCGGAAAATCAACGCTGATTAAGATTATTTCCGGGGTCTATGCGCCGGACTGCGGAGATATCCTGATTCACGGCAAGCGCTATAAGCGCCTTCATCCCATTGAGTCGATCAGGCAGGGCGTTCAAATCATTTATCAGGATCTCTCCCTCTTTCCCAATTTGACTGTTGCGGAAAACCTTGCGATCAATTATGAGCTTGAAAAAAACAGGAATTTTGTCAACTGGCGTGAAGTGAATGCAATTGCCCGCAAGGCGATCGACACGATTGGCGTTGATATCGACCTTCAGGCGTTTGTGGAAGACCTTTCCGTCGCAGATAAGCAGCTTGTGGCGATTTCAAGAGCGATCCTGCACAATGCCAAACTGATTGTGATGGATGAGCCGACAACTGCTCTCACCCAGAAGGAGGTCGCTTCACTTTTTCAGGTCATCAAGGGGCTGCAACAAGAAGGGATTTCAACGCTTTTTGTCAGCCATAAACTGCGCGAGGTCTTTGAGATCTCTGACGCTGTCACCATTTTAAGAAACGGCCAAAATGTGGCTGACGGCCCGATCGAAACGTTCGATCGCTCTAAACTCGTCTTTCACATGACAGGTCGAGAAGTGGACGAGAGCCATTATCACTACCAGGAGCCGCCGGTCAGGCAGCAAAGTCTTCTCAAAGTCGAGGGACTTGGACGCAAAGGGGGTTTCGATCAGATCGATTTTGAAATCTTCCCCTGTGAAATTGTCGGTATTACCGGTTTACTCGGCTCCGGACGTACCGTGTTTGCCTCTGCGCTCTTTGGCCTCAAGCCCGCAGATCAGGGGACAATTGCGATTGAGGGACGTCCGACACAGATCCGAAGCGTTCAGGATGCAGTCAGGCACGGAATCGGCTATGTGCCTGAGGATCGCCTGACAGAAGGCTTGTTTTTAGAGCAGTCAATCGGCCGTAATATTATCATCAGTGTTGTCGAGCGGCTCGCCGGCTTCTTTGGGATCATGAAGCGCGGCAGCATGGAGCGCGAAATTGATTCAGCGATCGACGACCTCCGCATCAAAACGCCCTCGTCCGAGTTGCCCGCGCAAAGTCTCTCCGGCGGAAACCAGCAGCGCGTTGTCCTGGCAAAGTGGCTTGCAGCCAAGGGAAAGGTATTGATATTAAACGGGCCAACAGTCGGAGTGGATATCGGCTCAAAAATCGATATTCATAATATTCTCCGGGATCTGGCGCGAAAAGGAATGGGGCTGATTATCATCTCAGATGACATCCCCGAGCTTCTTCATAACTGCAATCGAATTCTTGTGATGCACAAGGGGAGATTTGTCGATGAACTGCAGGGAGAGCGCTGCAACGAAGATGAATTGACACGGCAGTTGAATGCGCTTGTAAAATAAAAGAAATGGAGTGGCGTAAAGGGCATGATACAAAACATCTTTCGGACACATGAAGCAGTCATTGCCGGGATTCTGATAGCGTTTACACTCTTGATCGGAATCGTCAACCCGGCCTTTTTTACTCTGGAGAATCTGTTTGATCTGCTGAAAAGCAGCGTCGTGATGGGGATTTTCGGAATCGGCGTCTTAATTGTGCTCGTTTCTGGCGGCATTGATATTTCCTTTACGGCGATCGCCGCATTCTCGATGTATGTGACCGGACAAATCCTGAAAGGAAAATTGTTGCTTGAGTCGCCCTATAAAGGGACTGTGCTCGTCGCGTTTGTGATTGCGGGGCTGATCGGTCTGCTCCTCGGTCTGCTGAATGCCGTGTTCATTTCCTGCTTCAAGCTGCCGACGCTTATCGTGACTCTGGGAACCGCGAATGCGTTTCGAGGCTTTATGCTCGCCTTTGTCGGCACACGCATTATTACCAATTTGCCCAGGGGGTGGGTTCGTTTTTCACGATCGCATCTGGTCCAGGTCAGCAATGATGACGGAAGTAAATTTTTTCTTTCCTCGGCTGTGATCTTGCTGCTGATGTTTATTGCCGCCGCCTGGTTTCTGCTCCGCTACACCATGCTGGGACGGGGAATCTACGCGATTGGCGGGGACCGGGTTGCTGCGGAAAGGGCGGGATTCAATATTCTACGCATTCAATTCTTTATTTATGGTTTTGTCGGCTTCCTCTCGGGCGTCGTGGGAGTGACGCATGCGTCACTTATTCGGAATGCCAACCCCTTTGATCTCGTGGGGAGCGAATTGACCGTCATTGCCGCCGTAGTACTCGGAGGAGCGAGCATTACAGGAGGACGCGGAACTGTCTTGGGCACGCTGCTCGGTATCTTTTTGATCGTGATCATGAATAATAGTTTAATTCTCCTCGGCATCCCGTCCTATTGGCAAAAAGTGGTCATTGGGCTTATTATCATCATCAGTACGGGAAGTACAGCATACCAAAGCAGAAAGAAAAGAGAGGCCCTCTCATGATGAAGAAATTTCACACGCTTGATCTCTTGAACAGAGATAGAAATCTCGTGCAGCTTTTCGTGATTGCCGTTGTTGTCTTTGTCTTGATGAGCGTCTTGAACCCCGGCAAATTTTTAACCTTACGGAATTTTGAGTCGATGTCCTTCCAGTTCCCGGAGTTCGGCATTCTGGCGATCGCCATGATGATCTCCATGCTGACCGGCGGCATTGATCTTTCTGTGGTGGGAATAGCGAATTTTGCCGGCATCCTGGCAGCGCTTCTGCTGACAAATTGGATCCCAGAGGATGCAAGTCACGGGCTTATAGCCGCTTACATCTTTATGGCGATCCTTGTTGCGATCATCACTGGAATCACATGTGGTCTGCTGAACGGTTTCTTGATCGCCTGGGCTGAGATTCCTCCTATCCTTGCGACGCTTGGGACAATGCAGCTCTTTACCGGAGTTTCAATTGTGATCACAAAGGGCTATGCTGTTACGACCTACCCAGAGCAATTTCTCTATTTAGGCAACGGCCTTCTGGGCATTTTTCCTCTTCCTTTCCTGATTTTTGCATTTCTTGCGCTGCTCTTTGCATGTTTGCTGAGAAAAACACGCTTTGGCATAACGTTGTATATGATGGGCAGTAACCCGACTGCTTCGCGCTTTTCCGGTGTGAATAACAGTATCATGCTGATGAAAACCTATATGATAACCGGTTGTCTGGCTGGAATTGCCGGGCTTGTGATGATCGCGAGAACAAATTCGGCAAAAGCCGATTACGGCGCGTCGTACATCCTGCAATCTGTCCTGATTGCCGTTCTTGGAGGCGTTAATCCGAGTGGGGGATTCGGAACGATTTTGGGAATCGTCGTCGCAATCCTCTCTCTGCAATTCCTCTCAAGCGGCTTTAACATGCTGCGCTTTAACAATTTTGCCAAAGAATTTACCTGGGGCGTCTTTCTGCTGTTTGTTATGGTATTTAATCATGTGATGACTGTTCGTCGAGCAAAACGGGCCGCCCGCGCAGAGGCTGCGTCGTCTCACTCTGGATGAATCAGGAGATTCTGAACAGCATCATTCACGAATTCAGGAAGGAGGGATGGCGTGTGTTCATGCAGGGACATGTCTTCACTGAAAGCATTCGTATATACGGTGCATTCTGAAGATGTGAGTCGTTGATCGTGTCGGACCTGATAACTTTATGGCATCTAAGGAGAAAAATCTTATGAAAAAATTTATCGTCATGAGTCTATGTAGTATCATTGTTTTGCTTCTGTCGGTAACAGTCTTATTTGCTGCGTATCCAGAGAAAGAGATCACGATTGTTGTACCGCATTCACCTGGGGGAGGAACGGATACGACCACGCGCTTCCTTGCAAAAGTGATGGAAAAATATGTGGATGTCCCTGTGGTGGTGATCAATAAAACCGGTGCCGGCGGCGCTGTCGGGATGGCCTATGCGATCAATCAAAAAGCGGATGGATATACTGTTGCTGTTCCTACAGTTGAGGTGACGATGCTGCCACATTTAGGTTTGGCGCCTTTTACGATTGATGATTTTGCTCCGGCTGCTCTGGTGACCAATATTCCGTCAGCCGTTGCCGTGAATGCCGACTCGGAGTTCAGGACATTTGACGAACTGATTGATTACGCCAAGGCAAACCCGGGCAAGGTCAGAACAGGAAACTCCGGAACCGGAGCCATCTGGAATATGGTCGCCCTCGGCATTGAAGATCTGACCGGGGTTAAATTCACGCATGTTCCCTTTGATGGCGGTGCTCCGGCAGCAACCGCGCTGTTAGGCGGGCATATTGAGATGGTTACGATCGGACAGGGAGAGGTCTATCCTCATTATGAAGCCGGCAAGATGCGGGCCCTGGCAGTCACGTCAATGAAACCTCTATCCAATTATCCTGGAGTGCCGACCCTGCAGGAACTTGGAGTTGACATTCCTCCGCTGGGCGGATGGATTTCCCTGGCCTTTCCGGCTAAGACCGATCCTGAAGTTGTGAAAGCTTTTTCCGCTCTGGTGAAACAAGCCATGGACGATCCTGAATTTGGGGAATTTCTGGAGAAACGGGCCTACACGAACGATTATATGGATCCGGCTGCGACAACAGAGTTCTGGAAAGGGCAAAATACTTTCTTTAAAAACCTGATCGAGAAGCTCGGATTGAAAAAGAACTAGTGTCATGACAGCGTGAAAGGCCCGTTAAGGCCTTTCACGCCTGAAGCGCTGGAATGCACACTAATGAAAACTGCTGACAGAGTTGTCCCCGTTCTCTTGCTGGGAATAGGCATATTTGTCTTTTGGCAGGCATCAGAGATTACATTCTTTTCTGACGAATTGCTGGGTCCCGCATTTTTTCCGAAGTTTTTAGCGGGATTAATCATTTTGCTGGGGCTGCTTCTCTTTGTGAGAACGTTTTTCGTCACGGAATTTCCCAGCGTTGACATTGACAGAAAAGGCCTCGGAAAGATTGCCCTGGTGATCATGTTGAACATCGTGTATTTACTGACAATCGAAACAATAGGCTTCCTGATAACGACCCCGATCTTGATGTTTGCCCTTATGATGCTCTTAAAACGCGGAGACCTCGTCAATAAAATAATTTTTAGTACGCTTTTCCCGCTTGCGGCCTGGATCGTTTTTAAAAGCTTTCTCAAGATTCCTCTTCCACGGGGACTATTCGACTGAAAGATGAAGGATACGTTATGATGGAACTCTTTGTGCATGCTGCACAAGCTGTCTGCACAGGGAAGGTGTTGCTGATGATGCTTGCAGGTATCACCGGCGGGATGGCGATTGGCGCACTGCCCGGTCTGACCGCGACAATGGGAGTCGCGATTTTAGTGCCTTTTACGTTCACGCTCGAGCCCTTGACCTCTCTGGCCATGCTGGTCGGCATCTATATCGGTGCCATTCAGGGCGGCTCAATCCCAGCAGTGCTCATCCGTACTCCAGGCACACCGGCCGCCGCTGCAACAACATTTGACGGTTATCCGCTCGCGTTGAAAGGTGAGGCGGATAAAGCCCTGGCATCAGCATTATTTGCATCGTTTTTCGGTGGCATGGTCGGCACGATTATCCTGTCGTTCAGTGCTCCGTTAATTTCGCGTGTTGCTTTACAGTTCAGTGCCGCTGAATACTGTACGTTTGGAATTTTCGGATTAAGCGTCATCATCAGCCTTTCCCGCGGCGGCATTGTCAAAGGTTTAATTGCCGGAGTCTTTGGGTTGCTCCTTGCGACGGTCGGCATGGATAAAGTAACGGGAAGTCCTCGCTTTACGTTTAACAGCATTGAACTCATGAGCGGCATCTCATTTATTCCGGTTATGATTGGATTGTTTGCCGTCTCCGAAATTTATCATGGGGCTGAGAAAATTCTCCGGGTCGAACAGGTCGACTTTAGCATCAAACGTATTATTCCGACATTTGACGAGTTCAGACAGATCTTGACAACCTTGCTTCGCTCTTCCTTTATCGGTACATTTGTTGGTTCGCTGCCCGGAGCCGGAGGCGATATTGCGGCGTTCATCAGTTATAATGAAGCCAAACGCTTTTCAAAACACCCGGAAGAGTTCGGCCGCGGCGAAATTAATGGCATTGCCGCCTCAGAGAGTGCGAATAATGCCACCTGTGAAGGAGCGATGATTCCGCTTCTCACCCTGGGAGTGCCTGGGGATTCAGTGACAGCTGTCCTGATCGGGGCGTTCATGATTCAGGGCTTACAGCCTGGGCCCCTGCTGTTTGCAAAAAATTCCGACCTGGTGTACGCAATTTTTGTCGCGTTTTTTGTTGCCAACATTTTAAATTATATTGTGGCCCTTATTGGTGCACGCGTCTTTGCCAAAGCTGTTTCTATTCCTCGCTTTCTCCTCCTTCCAGCGATCATGCTGCTCTGTATTATCGGGTCCTATTCGATCCGGAACAGTTTTTTCGATGTCTGGGTGATGCTGATCTTCGGTTCGGTCGGATATGTTATGCAGAAGTTTCAGTATCCAATCGGCCCAGTCGTGTTGGCGCTTATTCTGGGGCCAATGGTGGAGAGTGAATTCCGCCGGGCAATGATTATGTATCAAAAAGATTATACGATTTTTTTTGTGCGACCGATTAGTTTGATATTCCTCACATTAGCTCTGATCTCGATTTTCGGCCCGGCAGTGCGGAATATCCTGCGAGAGCGAAAACGAAATCTCTAACAAGCATCAGCTTCAACGTAGGAAATAATTTTGTGCAGAGGAGGTATGCAATGAAAAAGTTTTTGAACGATCCCGAGCTGTTTGTTGATGAAATGATTCAAGGTATTGTGGCTGCGCACCCTAGGCAGTTGAAATATGTTGCTGATGATTACCGCTGCATTGTCCGGGCTGATGAGATTCCATCAGGAAAGGTCGCTCTGGCAAGCGGCGGCGGTTCAGGTCATCTTCCGTTGTTCCTGGGGTATGTCGGGCAAGGTTTGCTGGATGGCTGCGCCGTAGGAGGCGTATTTCAATCACCGAGCGCCCAACAAATGGTTGAAGTGACTAAAGCCATCGATCGCGGAGCCGGGGTGTTATACATTTACGGCAATTACACCGGTGACATCATGAATTTTGAGATGGCCTCGGAAATGCTGGAGATGGATGACATTCAGACTGCGCATGTCCTGGGAGCTGAAGATGTTGCGTCCGCGCCCAAAGGCGAGGAAGAGAAACGTCGCGGGGTCGCGGGAATCTTTTATGTGTATAAAATCGCCGGAGCCTATGCCGATGAGATGGTGTCCCTTGAAGAGGTGAAACGGATCGCTGAAAAGGTGTGTGCCAGCGTCAGAACAATGGGAGTGGCGCTTTCGCCGTGCACGATTCCCGAAGTCGGCAAACCGACATTCGAGATCGGCGACAACGAGATGGAAATCGGCATGGGAATTCATGGCGAACCTGGAGTTCGTCGCGGCCCGCTGAAAACAGCGGATGACGTCGTTGAAGAGATCTTATCAACGATTCTTGCAGATTTGCCCTATCAGCGTGGCGATGAAGTCTCGGTTCTGATGAACGGTCTGGGAGCAACACCAAAAGAAGAATTGTATGTGATGTTCCGGAAAGTCCATGAGATGCTGAACGCTGAGGGTATCAGCGTGTATCATACCTATGTCGGTGAATTTGCCACGTCAATGGAAATGACAGGCGCGTCGATTTCGCTGCTCAAGCTTGATGACGAATTGAAACGTTTGCTGGCGAAGCCGGCCTGGACTCCATTTTTCGAACAAGGACAATTATAACGCAGTGAGTGCATTCTTGTCGGGACTACGGAAGCGAAATGTGCTGTGCAGTTTCGCTTCTGTTTTGTGTCGATAATGGTGACGTCATAAGATGAATACATTAGCTGTAGCAGATATACAAGCTATTTTCAAGAAGCTCGATGAGACGATGACTGAGCAGAAAGATTTTCTGGTGGACCTGGACGCGGCAGTCGGAGATGGCGACCTTGGTGTCACCATGAAAAAAGGCTTTCATGCTGCCGCTGAGAGCATAAGCACGATCGAGGAAAGCGATGTCGGTCACGTCATGGCAAAGGCAGGAATGGCGATTGCACAGGCAGCCCCATCGACTATGGGAACGCTTGTCGGTTCTGGTTTTATGAAAGCTGGAAAAGCGCTTAAGGGGCATACAGAGATCGCTTTGACAGATGTTGCAGAGGCGATGACGCAGTTTGTTGAGGCAGTTATGGCCCGTGGCAAAGCAAAACCCGGAGAAAAGACGCTGGTTGATTCGATAAATCCGGCAGCTCAGGCCCTGCAAGAGGCTGTCAGAGACCATCTTTCACTGGAAGACGCTGTGAAAAATGCCGCTGAGGCCGCATATCAAGGGCTTGAGGCGACTAAGGAGATGGTTCCGCAACATGGAAAACAGGTTCCCCACCGAGAAAAATCCAAAGGGCGTCATGACCCCGGCGCAACCGTCGGAATGCTGATTATGCGAGTCTTTTCTGAATACGTGAACACGCTCCCATAAACAAAAAAGCACAGGATCGTAACTCTGCATCATATTACCGCAGATTCACAATACTCCAGATCGTAAATTTCACCGCCGCCGCGCTGTAAGCGGCGTCCGGTGAAATGACTTGTTATGTGATTTATTCCGTAAATTTCCACACGTCTTCTACTAAAAAATGATCAAATGTTTTAATATGCTCTTGTAGTATTCATGTTGGATCTGATGTCAAAGTAATAAACTCCGTCTAATGGATTAAGCTTAATTGTATATCCTTTAAAACGCTCAAACAAATCTCCATTCAGTTTTCTTGCTGTATTAGACTTTTTCGCCGGAAGTGCGTCTAATGCAGCACTAATAGCCTGCTGGCAAGTGTATATGTAGTTATTTAGTAATGCCCGATTCTGACTTTTCTTAGACTCTTCACTCTTGATATTCTTTAGAAGTTTTGTAAACCCCTTACGACTAGCATCAAAATCTTCATATGAAAGCATTAAATTACTGTTAATCGGAGAGAGATAAAAATCTATCTTTGTTTGTTGCAGTAGTTACAAGCTCTTTTAATGTCATCGAATTGATTTCCTTCTGTTTTCGTTAGCTCGGTCAAATGCAATCCATTCTTCTTTTGTCTTGCATGTAATATTTTCTAATCTTTCAATCGCCCATTGATTATATTCACGTGAAAGATCACAATCAAGCCAGTTACGACATAATTGCTCTGCAACGACAAGAGTTGTACCCGACCCTGAAAATGGATCTACGACTAAATCATTGGGGTTGGATGATGCGAGAATTAGTTTCCGCAATAATTCTTCTGGTTTTTGAGTTGGATGTGGGGGTTTTTCCCCATGCCATTGCAATTAGTAGGAACTTCCAGAATATCTTTTGGTTTTGCTCCTTGTGGATGCGGAGTCCAAATGTCCTTTCTTTTCCCTCCATTCCCGTATTGGCTTATTTTAGCTTGTGGGTGAGAAGGATACTTAAGGTATGCTCACCGTAGGAAATTCTCACATCATCAATATTTAATGACTGGGGGATGGTCAAAATAGATGCCATGCCCTTCATTTCCTGTAAAATCATAATCAATCGACCCAGCAGGCCACAGCGTATCGTTATACCAAATCTCCGGTTGGGTCGCTCCTGGCTTATAAATGACATAATAGTTGAGATTCTTCCAATGCCCGTGATACACACTATAGATGATCCAATTATATGTTATACTTTTTTTCACCTTCTGCTGAAGTTTTGCAGGGGCATCGATCCTGAAAGGGATTTGTGTTCATCTCCACAAAATCATAATGCATATCGGAAACACTTCTTAAATCTTTATGGGTCGTTTCCAATCCCGCATCAAGTATGGCGATGCCTCTAACCGCACGAGTCCATATTCGTGTTCAATTTCAAGAATCTGTTCCTCTGTATATTCTACCGGGAAATCAACCATCATTTCGTTGGTTAAGACATCCCGTCCAAACGCTTTCCCTGTTTCTTTGTCTGGCGTTCTATAAAAAATAGGACTGGCAGAGGTTATATAAGGTGTGTAATAAATGGTCTTTGCTGACTGGCTCAGGGCTTGTCAGAGAATCGATGCCGTCAAATTTCGCCTGCGGATGAAACAGATTGAGCATCCGGATTTCAAAATTCTCCCCCATTCCTCGTCAGTCGGCCACCAATCGTCATCAAAAAACACATCAATTTCATCCAGACTCAGATAGACAAACTCTTTTGTCTTCCCCTCATAATAATAATAGCGGCGTTCCAGCATGTCGGGGGGAAGGGTGCTTTCAAAGATCGCCGTCACTGTCGTATCTTGTTCAACAACCAACATTCCTTCATGCGGCTCGCCGTTGACCCGCCAGCCAAGAAATGTGGAGTGAGGATCTGGAGAGGCTTTCAGATGGAGAGCTGTCTTGTCCGGGTACGTTTCGGTGCATGCTTGGGTACAATACAGGGCTGGTCCCATCACACCCCCCACCCCGGAGCCTTCTATGATGACGGTCACGATGGCGACTGAGGCGACCTCGCCAAGACACAA